>OJDV01000007.1_pt1 | contig 285669 bp, 285 predicted proteins | sample 1592911 | NCBI WGS metagenome assembly OJDV01 (sample SAMN05416860, study PRJEB24817) | seawater metagenome | isolation source: Sea water | place: Canada:Atlantic | collected 2013-11
TCTACACAGAGTAGATCGTCGGCAGCGTCAGATGTGTATAAGAGACAGTTATAGAAAGATTGGGTTTCGCCCTTTTCATAATGGGCATCGGCCCAGTCTGTGCTGAAAATTGCAGCGCGGCTTCTAATTTCATTCCAAGATAATCTCATGGGTGCACTAGGGCATAAAAAACCCGTGCTGACAATTACGAAAGGCAAGTATCTGGCGTATTATAGCTGGCAGGCAGTGCCTGAATTTTGGTTAGATTTAGGGTCTAAAAAAATAGGATTATTGTATAAAAACAATATGTTAATATAGTGTCCCAACTGGGACATTATGCAAAAACGGCGCCAGCTAATGCTGACGCCGTCTTTAAATCTATTTTATTTATACGCCTATTGTGACTGCATATCTTTCGGGTCAATGCCAGCAACTTTAACAGGCACAGTCATCGCATCACGACGGAAAGGCTCGCCCAATTCCTGATTAATCATCGCCTCAATAAATGTTGTCTTACCCTCGTTCATCTGCCTTTTCACTGCAGCATCCAAAGCATCCGTCAGCTCATCCATAGTATGAACCCGCACACCCATCAAACCACATGCATTAGCGATGCCCGAATAGTTTACATCATCATCCAATTCTGTTCCCACAAAATTATCAGAGTACCACAATGTTGTGTTGCGTTTTTCAGCACCCCACTGAAAGTTTCGGAAAATAACCATCGTAATCGCAGGCCATTCTGCACGACCACACGCGGTCATTTCATTCATCGAAATGCCAAAAGCACCGTCACCCGCAAACCCTACAACAGGCGTGTTACGGTTGCCGATTTTTGCGCCCAAAATAGAAGGGAAGCCGTAACCACATGGCCCAAACAGACCAGGTGCCAGATACTTGCGACCATCTTCGAATGAAGGGTATGCGTTACCAATGGCACAGTTGTTGCCAATGTCAGACGAAATGATAGCATCTTTAGGCAAAGCCGATTGAATAGCACGCCAAGCTTTACGCGGGCTTAACCAATCAGGTTTCGCATCACGCGCACGCTCATTCCAAGTTGTACCCGGATCATCTTGCTCATGATCCATAGAAGTCAGCTCTTGCGCCCAAGCGGATTTTGTTTTGGAAATCGTTGCTTTACGATCTGCACGACCCGCGTCCCCTGCAGCATCATCCAAACGATCAAGAATACCATTAGCGACTTTTTTAGCATCACCCACGATACCAACAGTTACGGTTTTTGTCAGGCCAATACGATCAGGGTTAATATCGACCTGAATGATTTTCGCATCTTTGGGCCAATAATCTATACCGTAGCCTGGTAGGGTTGAAAACGGGTTTAATCGTGTACCCAATGCCAAAACAACATCAGCTTTTGCAATCAATTCCATTCCAGCTTTTGACCCATTGTAGCCCAACGGGCCTGCAAATAACGGGTGTGATCCTGGGAAAGCATCATTGTGCTGATAGCCGCAACAAACAGGTGCATCTAAACGTTCAGCCAGTGCAATACTGTCACCAATCGCCCCACCCAAAACAACGCCAGCGCCATTTAAGATTACTGGGAATTTTGCAGACGATAGCAATTCAGCCGCCGCTGTAATCGCATCTTCGCCGCCAGATGGACGTTCAAATTCAACGATCGCAGGCAGTTCAATGTCAATTATTTTTGTAAAGAAATCACGTGGTACATTAATTTGCGCAGGGGCTGATGCGCGTTTGGCTTGCAAAATCACTCGGTTCAAAACTTCGGCCATACGGCTTGGGTCACGGACTTCTTCTTGGTAGGCAACCATATCGGAAAATAGTGCCATTTGTTCAACTTCTTGAAACCCACCTTGGCCCATAGTCTTATTCGCAGCTTGCGGAGTTACCAATAGTAAAGGTGTATGGTTCCAATAGGCAGTTTTCACTGGTGTTACGAAATTTGTAATACCAGGGCCGTTTTGCGCGACCATCATAGACATTTTACCGTTAGAGCGTGAAAAACCGTCAGCCATCATGCCTGCGGTATATTCATGTGCGCAATCCCAAAATGTAATGCCCGCTTGCGGAAACAAATCCGAGATCGGCATCATCGCAGAACCGATAATCCCAAACGCATTATCAATACCATGCATTTGCAAAACTTTTACAAAGGCTTCTTCTGTGGTCATTTTCATTTCAGCTACTCCCAAGGGCCGCACTTCGCGGAATTACAATCTGACATGATCTAATGCAGCATACGGGGATGCGTCCAGAGAATTAGCGATAAATACTGGCGCTTCTAAGATTCCGAAACTGTCTTCGGAAAAACAAAATCGCTTTGCTTGTAGCCTTGTACATACAACAGCCCTGTCAAATCTGCAAAATTCAGACGCACATCACATTGTGCGGCCACGACAGGTTTGGCGTGCAATGCAACACCGCAACCTGCCAATGCTAACATACCAAGGTCATTTGCACCGTCACCGACGGCAATAACATCATCCGCTGACAGGCCAAGTTTTGTAGTAATCTGGTTTAATGCATCAACCTTTGCTTCGCGGCCCAGAATTGGCATTTTAACCTTACCTGTTAAACTTCCATCTTTATGTAGCAACGTATTCGCACGGTTTTCGTCAAAGCCCAACTTCACTGCAATAGCTTGCGTAAAATCTGTAAACCCGCCCGAAACCAACGCCGCATATGCGCCGTTTGCCTTCATGGTTGCCAACAATTTTGCCCCCCCTGGCATCAGGTCAATACGCGTATCTAAAACGGTTTGAATTACTGCGCTATCCAACCCCTTCATCAACCCAACACGTTCAATCAAAGCTTCATCGAAATCCAATTCACCATTCATTGCACGTGCCGTGATACCTGCCACATGCGCCCCGACACCTACCTCTATTGCCAGCTCGTCAATACATTCTTGTTGGATCATGGTGCTATCCATATCTGCCAACAGAATTTTTTTGCGGCGGCCATTTACAGGTTGCACTACCAAATCAATTTCCTGTTTTTGCAAATCTTCCCAAAGCAACTCTATCTCTACAGGATGTCTGGCACTTGGAATAAATATATCACAAGCCGTGCTTTCACATAACCAGCTTACGTCTTGAACCCCAAGCTTTGTTGCTGTTTGTGCTGCTAAAACAGGGGTTAAATTGGCCCGTTCAGGGTTAGCTATCAGTGTTACTACATACATTAAGGGGCTTCCTAGCGTAAATATTTAGGCCATTTACGACTGCATATCATACATATGCGGCATCTTGACCAGCGTTTTTTGTTGCATCCGTTTCATCATATCCCTAAAGCGGCAAGTGGGACACCCTTCCCCAACGAAGGGCAATTATCTGTAAGGATACTATATAATGATACTACAAAAACCGGGCATTCGCCCGAATAATCCCCAATTTTCATCTGGCCCCTGCACCAAACCGACCACATGGTCGTTGGATGCATTATCTGATGCTGCTTTAGGTCGTTCGCACCGTGCGGCTATTGGCAAAAATAAATTGCTGGCCGCCATTGAAACCACGCGCGAAGTTCTAGACATTCCTGCTGACTACAAGATCGGCATCGTTCCCGCATCTGACACAGGTGCTGTTGAAATGGCCCTTTGGTCACTTTTGGGCGCACGCGGCGTTGATATGCTTTCATGGGAAAGCTTTGGTGCCGGTTGGGTAACGGATGTTGTAAAACAGCTGAAGCTGGACAATGTGAACCATCATCAAGCAGATTACGGTCACTTACCTGATCTGGATGCGGTAAACTTTGACAATGACGTTGTGTTTACATGGAATGGCACCACATCAGGTGTAAAAGTTCCAAACGGTGATTTTATTCCTGCGGATCGTGCTGGCCTTACAATTTGCGATGCAACCTCTGCCGCTTTTGCCCAAGACCTTGCATGGGACAAACTGGATGTGACCACATTTTCTTGGCAAAAAGTGCTGGGCGGCGAAGCGGCCCACGGAATGCTGGTGCTATCCCCTAGGGCAGTTGAGCGGTTGGAAAACTACACGCCTGCATGGCCCTTGCCGAAAATCTTTCGTCTGACCAAGGGCGGCAAATTAATCGAAGGTATTTTTAAAGGTGCCACCATCAACACACCGTCCATGCTGGCGGTTGAAGATTATCTGTTTGCATTGGATTGGGCAAAATCCCAGGGCGGCAAAGACGGTTTGATCGCTAAGGCAGATGCAAACATGACAGTGCTGGCTGACTTTGTTGCAGCAAATGACTGGGTTGATTTTCTGGCCATAGATGTTGCCACACAATCAAACACATCCGTTTGTTTGAAAATAACCGATCCACGTGTGACTATTCTGGATGCTGATACTCAAGTTGTCTTTGCCAAAGGAATGGCCAAATTATTAGAAGTAGAAGCTGTTGCTTATGACATCGGTTCATACCGCGATGCTCCCGCAGGCCTGCGCATCTGGACAGGCGGCACAGTAGAGCAGGCTGATCTAGAAGCTTTAATGCCTTGGTTGATCTGGGCGTTCGAAACCCAAATCGCAACTTTATCCTAACATTATTGCTGGCCCCCATATGCCAGCTTCCCCATTTTTTAAAGGAGGCATAAAATGCCTAAAGTACTTGTATCTGACAAACTATCTGAAACCGCCGTTCAAATTTTCCGTGACAATGGAATAGAGGTTGATTTTAAACCTGCCCTTGGCAAAGACAAAGACGCGCTATTGGCCAAAATTGGTGATTATGACGGTCTGGCCATTCGTTCTGCCACCAAGGTTACTGAAAAGTTATTGGCAGCGGCCACTAACCTGAAAGTAATCGGGCGTGCAGGCATTGGTGTGGATAATGTTGACCTAAAAGCAGCTAGTAAAAAGGGTGTGATTGTAATGAACACGCCTTTTGGCAACTCTATCACCACCGCTGAACACGCTATCGCGATGATGTTTGCCGTGGCGCGCCAAATTCCCGAAGCCAGCGCATCTACACATGCAGGCAAGTGGGAAAAATCAAGGTTCATGGGCGTTGAACTAACCAGCAAAACCCTAGGTTTGATAGGATCAGGCAATATCGGTTCTATCGTTGCATCGCGTGCTTTAGGTCTAAAAATGAAGGTCGTTGCCTATGACCCTTACCTTTCAGAAGAACGCGCTAAGACCATGGGTGTGACAAAAGTAGAGTTGGACGAACTATTATCAAAGGCTGATTTCATCACTTTGCATGTTCCTAAAACTGACCAAACGGCAGGTATGATTTCCAAAGAAGTTATCGCCAAAATGAAACCAGGTGTGCGCATTGTTAACTGTGCGCGTGGCGGTCTGGTTGATGAAGCGGCATTGGCCGAGGCGTTAAAATCTGGCCATGTTGCAGGGGCCGCGTTCGATGTATTCGAAACCGAACCCGCAACCGACAGCCCGTTGTTCAACCTGGCAAACGTGGTTGTTACCCCGCATTTGGGTGCAGCCACATCTGAGGCACAAGAAAATGTAGCCATACAAGTGGCTGAACAACTGTCGGATTATCTGAATAATGGCGCGGTTTCTAATGCGATCAACATGCCTTCGATCACTGCAAAAGAAGCCCCAATTCTTGGGCCATTTGTGAAGCTTGCGGGCCACCTTGGTGCCTTTGCTGGCCAATTAACGAATGAGCCGATTGAAGCAATCAACATCACATATGACGGTAAAGTTTCCGAAATGAACACTAAAGCATTAGGATCGGCTGCAATCGCAGGTGTGATGAAAGCCCAAAACCCAGATGTAAACATGGTGTCTGCCCCTGTGATTGCGACTGACCGTGGTATCAAAACCTCCAGCACAACACAGGATAAGTCGGGTGTGTTTGACAGTTATATCAAACTAACAGTTAAAACTGCCAAACGAGAACGTACGATTGCCGGCACAGTTTTTTCTGATGGGAAACCGCGTTTTATCCAGATTAAAGGCATTAATATTGATGCCGAAATTGGAAATCATATGTTGTACACGACCAATACCGACGTTCCGGGTATTATCGGTACTTTGGGACAAATCCTAGGTGATAACGGTATGAATATCGCAAACTTTACACTTGGCAGAAGTGATATTGGCGCAGATGCAATAGCACTGCTTTATCTGGATCATGCGCCAAGCGAAACCGTACTTACCCAGCTAAAAGAAACGGGCATGTTTGCGTCAGTTCAACCGCTGGAATTTGCAGTTTAGCTTTTTGTAGGGTGGTCTGAAAGGATCACCCTATTTTAGCATGCCCATAATTTTTCGCCTTAAATGCTGAAATGCTGTGCGCAAAAGATTTTTGAAATTAAACCTACTTCTAAGAAGGTCAGTTATTTCACTACTTTGCAGCTTGCTAATACGGTTAACAGATCGATCCCAATCCTTGGGGCCATATTTGGAAATGCGTTGATTTGCCCAATAGCCAATCTTGTAGTCTCGGCCATACTTTTTTGTGTAAGCAGTTTGGTAATCTTGTAACTTTTGTGGATTATTCTGTGCAATCGTACCGTTTAGTGCATCTGCCAAAAATCGCCCTTGTTCTATCGCTATACGAATGCCTTCACCTGCTATTGGTGTTGCACAGTTCGCGGAATCCCCTACCCGGATAACATTGCCGAAAACCACTTTGCCTTCAAATTCGATTGACGGCAGAATGCCTGAATTAATGGTGTAATCGTCAGGGACTTCAACACCTAGCTTGCGTAGAAACCCACTTTCTAAAAGGGTTTGCATTACATCACGTGGGTTGTTTTCTGTATCAGGTTTAATCACACCAACACCCAACCTTATCGTGTTATAATTGGTCGGGAAAACCCACCCATATCCAGATAATACAGGCGATCCAACGAATAGAATTGCGCGATTATCTGGGTAGTCCTTTTGCACAAACTCATATTCCGTACCCACGCCCAATCTTGCAGGTTTTTCAACAAGGCCTAACGCATTCAAGACGGCGCAATGCCAGCCAGAGGCATCTATAATATATTTAGACCGTATGGATGCTTGCCCAATTTCACGGTTGCGGATTTCTGAAATATACTTTCCGTCAGATTGTTTAACTGTTGATATAAACTTTGAAGCCAATAAAATTTGGCGATTATTCTTATCCGACAAAGATGCGAGATACTGGTATAATTTGGGTATATCCAGCACCACCATTTTATCAGATTTAATATTTATAGAGGCCCGTGCTGTATCAGAAAATACATCTAATTTATCAATGACCTGATAATATTCATCGGGAATTTTCAGGGCTTTCATATCAGCCAAAAAACTACCACCACTTGTGCGAACAGGTTGCCCGATCTTTGCATCTTGGTGAACGATAATGCACTTAATGTCAGCAGCCAAATGTGATGCAACGGATAATCCTGCGGGGCCGCCACCCACAATCAGAACATCACAATCCTGCATTGTCGCTACACCTCTATACCCAATAAATCGAACGCAATTTCCGGCACCTCTTCTGGTGCGCCCGCAAGCATATCCGCCTCTGCCATATGCAGCTCACCATGATCCGCATAACCCCAAACAGCACCGATATTTAAAATATCATTGTTCTTGGCGCCAAAAATATCCATGTGTCGGTCGCCAACCATAATACATTTTGACGGGTCTTCCCCCGTTTCATCCAATGCAAATTGCAACAGGGCAGTTTTATCGGCATTCGTGCCATCCAATTCTGAGCCAAACAAGCGTTCGACAGGTTCCAATAAACCAAAATATTCTGCGATTTGTTGCGCGTAAACTTGGGGCTTTGATGTTGCGATAAACAAGCGCGCCTCTACCAACAACAGCTCATCAAACATCGCACCTACCCCTTCGTATGGGGTTGCATCAAACATTGCCTCGGCAGTGTAAAAATCTCGGTACAAATCAACAGCCGCAGCAATATCGCCATTTTCGCCCATAAGATGTGAAAAAATATAAGGTAGCGGCATACCTATTAACCCGCGCAACTCATCCGCTGTTGGTTCTTCGCCGCCAAGCGAAATTATTGCGTGTTGAATAGATGCAATAATGCCCAGTTGGCTGTCTAGTAATGTACCATCAAGGTCAAAAAATATAGTCAGCATAGGCAAAAATCCCTGTAATATCTGTATGCAAAAATTGTTAGACCCGACCTAATCAAAAAATGGCGTTAATTGATACACAACAACTGAATTTTCATCCAGTGCTTGCTGCATCAAGTCCCGCTCTTCTTGATTAATATCGTGGCCTTCTTCAAGACGTTCGCTCAAGGTGCCATACCCCGTCACATCTAACGGTGCTAAATCCGCGCGCTTCAACAATGCAACAGTTTCACGTACAGCTTCCGCTTCATCAACGCCGCTTGCAAAACACATCATAGCGCCGCCCGTTGCATTTTTAGGCAGGCCATCGCCATCATTGCGGCCAACCTGAACCAGCAAAGTAAAAACCTGTTGGGGTCGTTTTTGTTTTTTATCTTCAGCCATCAAGAACTAAACTTTTTAGAGTAGGGATACATTCATAAGTAAACATTGGCATCCTATCATAATTACTAAACTAGTTTACTAGTTTAGTATGTGTGAAATAATAGAGCGGCCAAAATATCAACCGCCCTTATTCCGTAATTACAAAGCTTAGTCGCGCAACAACTCGTTGATCGAAGTTTTTGACCGTGTTCTAGCGTCAACCTTCTTCACGATTACAGCACAATAAAGATTAACACCATTTTTTGATGGCATAGAACCTGCAACCACAACAGAACCTGCTGGCACTTCACCGTACATCACTTCACCGGTTTCACGGTCAACGATTTTTGTAGATTGGCCAATGAAAACACCCATACCCAAAACAGATCCTTCGCGAACGATACAACCTTCAACAACTTCAGAACGCGCGCCAATAAAGCAATTATCTTCAATAATGGTCGGGCCTGCCTGCATCGGCTCTAATACGCCACCAATGCCAACGCCGCCAGAAAGGTGCACGTTTTTACCAATTTGGGCACAAGAACCAACTGTTGACCAACCATCTACCATTGAGCCTTCGTCAACATAAGCACCGATATTCACAAAAGATGGCATCAAAACCACGCCTTTAGCGATATAAGCAGACCGACGAACAATCGACCCTGGTACAGCGCGAAAACCTGCGTCTTTCCAACGATTCTCACCCCAACCATCAAATTTAGATGGTACTTTATCCCACCAACCTGCGTTATCTGGTCCGCCTTCGATGATTTGCATATCATTCAACCGAAACGACAAAAGTACCGCTTTCTTTGCCCATTGATTTACATGCCATGTGCCGTCTTCACGAGGCTCTGCCACGCGCAAACTACCGCTATCAAGCGCGGTTAATGTATCTTCGATCGCCTCGCGAGTTTCGCCTGTTGTGGCAGGCGTAATAGTATCACGCGCTTCCCAAGCGGCTTCGATGGCAGTTTCTAGTTGGGCATTTGACATGTTATCTCCAATTCGTGTCTGGATAGATTTGTAAGAAGCCTATAGTTTGGTTTTATGCCGTGCGCAATGCAGGGCGACAACAGGTAAGGAAGAATCGACATGGGACGTCATCAAGAAAGCTTTCCAAATGCGGAAGAAGATTTAAAAACACTCGAAAAAACACGCGGTACGCCCCAAACAAACGCCCCTGCCTATCGGTTAGCTTTTGCAGACCCCGATTTTTTATGTCGCGATGAATTACGCTCAACCCGCATTCAGCTGGAAATGATGAAACCAGAAATCATCATGGCAGAACGCGGTATAGAAAGTACTGTTGTCATGTTTGGTGGTGCGCGTATTCCCGATCCGGAATTTAAAACTGAAGCGCGCACAAAAACCCTATCTGACTTGTCTGAATATTATGATGAAGCGCGAAAATTCGCCCGTGTTATTACTGAAAAAAGTATGAAAAGCTATGGCCGTGAAAATGTCATCGTCACAGGTGGTGGCCCTGGTGTGATGGAGGCAGGAAATCGCGGCGCGGTTGATGCAGGTGGTGCGTCTATTGCCCTGAATATTGTGTTGCCGTTTGAACAGGCACCTAATGTTTATTGTACACCCGAATTGTGTTTTAACTTTCATTACTTTGCCACACGTAAAATACATTTTTTAATGCGCGCAAAAGCTGTCACAGCGTTCCCAGGTGGGTTCGGCACATTAGATGAGCTGTTTGAAACCCTGACACTTATTCAAACCCAACGCATGAAACGCATTCCCGTAATCTTATTTGGTGAAAAATTCTGGCGTTCTATTATCAACTGGGAAGCACTGGCAGAGGCAGGCACAATCGGTGCTGATGATCTGGAATTGTTTAGCTTTGTAGAAACGGCTGACCAAGCTTTGGCAATTATAAACGACTGGGATGCCAAGAAATTTGATTAGGGTTAGCCCCTAGTCAATAACATACTCAACCAGCTCTGTACGCTGGAAAAATCTGAAATTATCATCTGAAATCAGGGTAATTCTAATGCGGTCCTGTGCATCACGCCAAACGGATATTCCTTCTAGATTGTCATGAAAACCTAGGGCGGTTTCAATTAACGTTTCTTCGTCGTTAAAACCGCCACCAGTTAATGTGAAGCGCCTTATCCGTGTCGCAAACCCTGTCGGAAATTTAAAATCCCGCTCCAATAAATACAACTTATTGTCAGGCCCAAAATCGGCACCCGCAACTAAAAAAGGTGCCCGACGCGGAACCTTAAGTTTTTTATCCCATACCTTTCCAGTAAACCTATATACGGGAAACGGCCGGTCAATCACGCCCGATCGTTCGGGAATTGTGTAAAGCCACCCGCGCCTATCAATCGCAAGTGCCTCTAGCGAAGAATTGCTTTGCAAGTTTTTAAAGTCTGGGTGCTTAGGCAACCAAACCGCTTTCGATGATTTATTAGAATATGCCCACACGCGGTGCTTGCCTTCAAAAGAGACATAAATCCGCCCATCTGCGCCTATAGCTAAACCTTCACTATCCACACGAAACCCTTTTACTGGCTTGCCTTTAGTGTCGTGTATTTGCAGTAATTCTTGCTGCTCTATGCCCACTATTTTATCGGTTTTCCGCTTAATACGGCCAGACAAAAAATACCCCCGATCAGAAGTTGTAAAAAACTGGTGCCCATTGTCACTTAAATGAAGTGACGAAAATCCACCAAATACGGGGTTTTTTGAAGCCCAGCTATACGTCGATAACAAACGCAATTCTGCACCCATCGCAGCATGGCTTATGCAAAGAGCGGCAGCAATACATTTTATCATTTTGCGGCTAATACATTTTGACATTGGGCAGGCAAATCCGACATGAAATAATCGCGCGCACCGCGTTTTTTAGGTTTTTTAGGTTCTTTGGGTAAACTAGGGTCACGTGGCTCTAATGCAGTTGTCACCCACCAATTCAAATCTTTATCACAACCTGTCGCATTCTTAGATAATTGCTTAACCGTGGGTCGTTGCTTTTCACATGCTTTTGACCCTTTGGGGCATTTAAGGCGTACATGAAAATGATAATGGTGACCCCAAAATGGGCGCACTTTTTGTAACCACTTTTTATTACCCTTCACATTTTTACACATCCACACTTTCGCAGGTGCGGTGATAAAAATGCGGTCAACCGCAGGGTCACTTGCCGCAGCTTTTATCACTTCCATATGGGCAGGCGTCCAGTTGGTGTTCACTGTGCGATGGTTTTTTGATCGCACGGTTTTTGATGACAGCTTTTCACGCTCTGCACGGCTAAGGTTCAGTCGTTTTGGTGGTAGCAACCACACATCCGCATCCAGCCCCAGCTGGTGGGATTGGTGACTAGACGTCATTGGTCCGCCGCGTGGTTGCGAAATATCCCCAATATAAAGCCCAGCCCAATTAGGTTGCTCGGCTGCTTTAGCCGAAAACCGTTTCAAAAAACTTATCATTTCGGGGTGGCCCCAGTTGCGATTACGGCTTAAGCGCATCGCTTGCCATGTAGGGCCGCTTTCTGGCAGTTGCACAGCCCCCGCCAAGCAACCTTTGGCATATTTCCCCAACGCGCTTGGCGCTTGTTGGCTGGCTGACGCTTTCGCGCCAAACAGTTTGTTCGCTTTTGGCTCTGCATTTAACACTTGGGTAGAAAACAAAAAAACCCCGAATAATATTGCATAAAACGGGATATTTTTAATTGCTTTCATCCTAAATCGTCGCATTATCCCTCTTTTGGATCAACCCAGATTAACAACACCAAACCGATTAGAAACAGTACGATAATCGGTAATATGCCCAATCGTTGGCTTTGTGTTAAATCGGTAAATAAGGCAATTAGCCCTGGTGCCAAAAATGATGTCGCACGGCCCGATAGTGCGTATAATCCAAACGCTTCAGTCATACGTTCTTCATTGGCTTGGTACACCATCATCGATCTGGATGAAGCTTGTAAAATTCCGCCTGCACCCCCAATTAAGGCGCCACAAAACATGAACATCCTATCCGGTAGCGTTGAATCAACTGCTAGAGGTGCTGAAAAGAAAGTCTCTCTTGAAGTACCGACAATCAGCGTACACACGAAAATCAGTATGAAAATACAAACGATAACCACCCTTTTTGGGCCAAATGCTCGTTCTATAAAACCACCTATCCAACAAAATATAGCCCCAGTAATGGCCGCTATAATACCAAAAATACCAACCTGCACCACTGACCAACCCAGAACACCAACCGCATAAATACCGCCAAAAGCATATAAGCCGTTTAGGGCATCGCGGTAAAACATAGATGAACCTAGGTAGGCAAAAAGGCTAACATTTTGCGGCAGCTCCCGAATGGTCTTACCCAAATCTCTTACGGCTTTGCCAAGCGTGTTATTCGCATCCATATTACGTTTCGTATCTGGCACCCACAAAAAGAACGGAACCATAAAGATAACATACCATAACGCAGTAATAGGCCCAACGGATCGTGTGCCTTCTCGGGCTTCTGGATCTAAGCCCATAATGGGCGGTTTACCCAATAAAGTTACCCCGTCGGCATTTTCAGCGAAAAACAGCAACATTATAAACAAAGCGATTACACCGCCCGCATAACCAAAGCCCCAACCAGAACCTGATATACGGCCAATTTCATCTTTATCGCCAAGTTCAGGCAGCATAGCATTAACGAAAATCTGGGAAAACTCTACGCCAATCAAGCCAACCGCAAACAACACTAATATCAATGTTGTGCTTTCCATACCTGGCACTGCCAACCATAACGGTAGTGAACCTGCAACAAATAGAACCGAAAAAAGCATTACCCAAGGTTTTCTGGGGCCCATTGCGTCAGCATATGCGCCTAAAAACGGGGCGGATATAGCTAATATCATCCCTGCGGCTGCCGTCATATATCCCCATGTTGCCTGTCCGCTTACTGGATCAGAAGCTACAGCAGATGCAAAATACGGGCCAAAGATGAATGTGACCAGAAGCGTGTGAAATGGTTGGGCCGCCCAATCATATGACATCCAACCCCAAATTGCCTTTTTACTAACTTTACGTGCCATAATTTTTCCCATTCATTTTTATCACTAGAACAGGTTTCACACCGTTCGCGCAAGGTTTATTCAATTTTCAGGCGGCCACACCCGTGTGTTTTCCGCTGCAATCCAATTTGTTACCCATCCTGGCATTTCTGGTTTCCAATCAGGGCACCCTAACGCGTCAACCATTTTTTGTGTCGGGACAATGCCATTTTTATCTGTAAGTGCAACGCGATACAAAATAGCAGAGGTCGCCTCATCCTTGCGCCACATCGTTTGATGTAAGTAAATGAACTTATCATCACGCCCTAATGAGCGTGTCCTCATAGTAAATTTCTGAAAAACCTTAACACGTCGGCGATACCTGACAGAGGCACCCGCCATTGTCATCCCCCATCCGTTCTTTTTCAACAAAGCCCCCAAGCCAACACGCTGCCCCATCACAAGTCGACCCAAGTCGTAAAGTGTTAATGTGCGCCCATTGTTCAATTCGCCAAATATATCAATATCAACAGGCCAGCAAATATGTTCAGACACATGCACATCATCAAGGCTTAGCCTAGGTGCATTCCTGAACTTAACTATTTCTTTGGCTAAGCGTATTATAGGGTACATTGCGTTTCCTTCTGATTTTACGCTACCTAAGAAATTAACCTATGCAATCAGAACGTACCGTCACACGGGGCTTGCCAAAACCAAACACACAACCTAAATCTGAATGACTGAAAAAAGGTTTAGAATATGACATCTCTTGCGCAAATTTTACTATTCATACTGGACATCGTATATTTTGTTTTAATCGTCCATATCATTATGAGTTGGTTAATTAATTTTCAGGTACTTAACATCCGCCAACCTATGGTGGCGCAAATCTGGCATATTGTGAACCAACTGCTAGAACCAATATACCGCCCGCTTCGCCGCATTATTCCATCGGCAGGTGGCATGGATTTAACACCTATTGTTGTGTTTATCGGCATTTACGCTTTACGCGTTATCATCACAAACAATCTGTATTAGGGGCTATTTTCGCCGCTTATCGCGTGCAGCCAACAGTTTTAACCGCAAAGCATTAATTTTAATGAAGCCAGCCGCATCCGCTTGGTCATAAGCGCCTGCATCATCTTCAAACGTTACATGCGCCTCTGAATAAAGCGTGTCATCTGACCAGCGACCAACAGTTTGCACCATGCCTTTGTATAGTTTCAACCGAACCGTACCGTTCACATGTTTTTGGCTTGCATCAATCAATGCCTGCAACATTTCGCGTTCTGGGCTAAACCAATACCCATTGTAAATCAGCTCTGCGTATTTTGGCATTAACTCATCTTTCAGATGTGCCGCCCCACGATCCAGTGTTATGCTTTCAATCCCGCGATGGGCTTCTAGCATAATCGTACCCCCAGGAGTTTCGTAAATGCCGCGTGATTTCATGCCAACATAGCGACCTTCAACCAGATCAAGTCGGCCAACACCATGCTTGCCGCCCAGCGCATTTAATTCTGTCAACATTTCAGCAGGGCTAAGCGGCTTGCCATTCAATGCAACCGGATCACCATTTGCATAGGTAATCTCAATATGCTCGGCAACATCTGGTGCTTTTTCTGGGCTAACCGTGCGTTGATAAACATAATCAGGTGCTTCAACCGCAGGATCTTCTAATACTTTACCTTCAGAAGATGTATGCAATAGATTTGCGTCCACTGAAAATGGGGCCTCGCCACGCTTGTCTTTTGCAATTGGGATTTGATGCTCTTCGGCAAACTGCAATAATTTCGTGCGGCTAGACAAATCCCATTCACGCCAAGGGGCGATAACTTTTATATCCGGGTTTAGCGCATATGCAGAAAGTTCAAACCGAACCTGATCATTCCCTTTACCAGTTGCACCGTGGGCAACTGCATCTGCATCATTTTCTGCTGCGATTTCCACCAAACGTTTTGAAATAAGCGGGCGGGCAATGGAAGTCCCCAATAAATATAGCCCCTCATATACCGCATTGGCGCGGAACATTGGGAACACAAAGTCGCGCACAAATTCTTCGCGCACATCCTCAATATGAATATTCTCGGGCTTTATGCCCAAAAGCTCTGCTTTTTTACGAGCTGGCTCCAGCTCTTCGCCTTGCCCTAAATCAGCAGTAAAAGTTACAACTTCGCAATTATATTCAATTTGCAGCCATTTCAAAATAATCGACGTATCCAGACCACCTGAATAGGCTAGAACAACTTTTTTTGGTGCAGACATTAGGGAAACTCCGAAATTTAAGACATATTTTAACGGGGTTTATTGGGTTTTATGCACATGGGCAAGGGCAGCAATTCGATGTTTCATGTTGAAATGACTTTTCCAATGTTTCGTTGTCGACATCATTCATCGTTTCGTTAGAATAAACACCATAACGTTTATAAAGTCGCGATATGGGTTTAGCAAAAATGACTGATTTTAAAGAAAATGTTGCCAACGCAACTCAAGCTATGCGCAAACTGTTTCCGCAAACACCTTTGCAACGTAATGAACATTTATCAAACCTTTACAATGCCGACATCTATTTAAAACGCGAAGATCTATCGCCAGTACGATCTTATAAAATACGTGGTGCATTTAATGCGATGCAAAAAACCTTAAAAAAATCTGATTCCACAAATTTATTTGTCTGTGCATCTGCGGGTAATCATGCACAAGGCATGGCATTTGCTTGCCGCCATTTTGGTGTTAGGGGCGTTATTTTCATGCCTGTTACAACGCCTGGGCAAAAAATCACCAAAACCGCCGCATTTGGCGGTAGGTTTATTGAGATCCGATTGGAAGGTGATTATTTTGACGAAACTCTCGTTGCAGCGCAATCTTATGCTGCACAAGAAGGGGCTGCATTTTTGCCCCCCTACGACTCTGTTGATGTCATTGAAGGCCAAGCCTCTATCGCGTTTGAAATAAATCAACAAATGCCCAAACCCATTGATTATATGATCGTCCCTATTGGTGGTGGCGGCCTATCATCTGGTTTGATAAAATATTACAGCACTGAAAAGAATACCCCCGAATTTCGCCTGATAGAGCCAAATGGCGCCCGTAGCCTTTATGCAGCACTTAAGGAAAAACGACTTATCTCTGTGCCTAACATCAACAATTTTGTAGACGGTGCAGCAGTAGCCCAAATTGGGCATAACAACTTTGAGATTTTAAAACATGTCCCTGTAAAGAACGTTCTTGGCATCAACGAAGACCGACTTTGCACCACAATGGTAGAATTATTGAATATCGAGGGCATCGTGTTGGAGCCCGCAGGCGCATTAACGATAGATGCATTAAAAGACTTAAAAGATGAAATTGCAGGAAAATCTGTTATCTGTATCACCTCTGGCGGTAATTTTGATTTTGAAAGATTACCCGATGTAAAAGAACGCGCGTTGCGATCCGAGGGATTGAAAAAATATTTAATTCTAAACCTACCCCAACGCCCTGGTGCTTTGAAAGATTTTCTAAACCTATTAGGCCCAGAGGATGACATTGCACGGTTTGAGTACCTAAAAAAATCTGCCCGGAATTTTGGATCAGTTTTGATTGGGATCGAAACTAAGTCTAAAGGTAATTTTAAGCTTTTATTTGATCGTATGGACAAAGCTGGGTTTAAGTGTCGGGATATTACAGATGATGAAACTTTGGCGCAATTTTTGATATGACACAGCTACTAAACAAACAGATTTTTGGGGAACCTAGTAAACACGCTACACTGCTAATTGCGCATGGCCTGTTTGGGTCGGGTCGTAATTGGCGCGCGATCGCCAATCAATTAAGCCGTGATCGACAGGTGATTACCGTTGATATGCGCAATCACGGCGATAGTTTTTGGTCGGACAGTCACAGTTATGCAGATATGGCCAATGATTTAGCTAATATTATCAATCAAATTGACGGCCCTGTTGATGTTCTTGGGCACTCGATGGGTGGCAAAGCGGTAATGGTTTTGGCATTGCAGAACCTAACAAAAATGAACAGATTAATTGTCGCCGATATAGCGCCAGTTACTTACACCCACTCGCAAATGCCCAACATTAAAATTATGCAAAACCTTGAAATAGCACATTTTACCCGGCGCACTGAAATTGAAAGCGCGATTAATGAACATTTAAATGACGCTGCAACCAGCGCATTTCTTGCACAAAACTTTATAATTTCTGAACAAGGGAACAGCTGGAAAATCAATCTAAATGCACTGGCGAGTAATATGGATAAAATTATGGGTTTCCCAAAAGCTTCAGCTACATTTAATAACAATACAGTTTTCATAATTGCTGGAAAATCTGACTATGTTCAGGCCAAGCATTACGATGGAATCAACCGTTTATTTCCCAATCATAAAATACACCCAATCAAAGGTGCTGGTCATTGGGTTCATGCCGAAGCACCCCGTGAATTCATTCAAACAGTAATTGATTTTCTAAATTAACCAACCACAGATTTAGCATAGTTTTTGGTCATAGTTTTGCAAAAATTGTTTTTTTGACTCTTGATACATCAGCATAAGTTCTGAAATTTTAAAATTTGGAATATGTTCATTTTTAAAAGCCTGCTCTCCATCCGACACATATCCCCAAAGGCTTTAAAGCCTAAATTAGATGCGCAGCCTTTCAAAAAATGAAATGCCGCTTCACTTTCATCTATTGTAAGGCGGATTGGTTTTCGTCTAATTCAGTCATAGCTTCATCAACCTCACATAGAAACAATTCTATAACTTCTGGCACTTCCTCTTTACCCACATCTTCTTGTAGTTGGCGTACTTGCTGCCAGCCTATCATTTATATCCCCTTTTTAAATCGCGCTGAAATCAACGGGCCATTAACTTTATAATTCATAATTTCCAAAATAATTCCGTTGGTGTTTGCCGTTGCGACTGAATTCAAACGCCCATCTTTTTCATATATGCCAGAAAACCACCCTCGGTCATTGGTTTGGGTTTTTTGCACAGCACGCATAAGACGCGTAGTATATTCCGTATTATATATAGCGTGCCAACCGAATGCGGCCTTAGTACTTAACGTTTTCAGTTCTGGGTATTGCACGCCATCTTCAGCAACCGCATTCCATGGCACCCCATTTGCAAACACAGTGTTATATAAAAAATATGGGGATTGATCGATGTTATCCTCACTTACGGCCGTCAAAATTCCAGATGATTTAAATTTGTTCTCTTGCGCTTTATAAATACGATGGGCTAGTTCTTTTGCCTCTCGATCCAATCCAAACTCAATCGCCATTAAAATGTAAGGCTCACTTACAACATAATTTGGAGCATCAAATAAACTAAAGCTTCTGCTATCCGCCGCAATTTGTTGCCCTTCAATCGTTTTGAATTTTATATAATCATCGTACTTAGCTGCCGTCATTGCATCCAGGCCCAATAAGGCAATCGCGCGCGCACCATATTCTTCATATCCCAGCCTGCCTTCTTGAATTTTTTCAGGTAGCCCCGTTTCAGAATGCAACCTTGCGCCCATTAAAACACCTTTTTCCACCATAGACCCAAAATCCCAATTAGTAAGAACATTGCCGGCAGCCACAGCATGTTTGGGGAAATCATAAAGTAAAATATTTAATGGAACCGTCATTCTTGCAATATCCAATGCAGACCACCCTATACCGGTTGCAGCCAGTTCATTTCCGTAAGTTGTCATTTTCAAACTGCGAGTATCGTATACTTTGTTAGGGAGTTTTTCAAAAAACAGTGGTAATTTTGCTAAAGTTCTAAGCGCCGATGACATGCGTAGGTCAAACAATGGTTCGTCAATAATTCCAATTTTATAGGCCGAGATCATACCCAAAAGGTACGAAGACTGATCCCACACTGTTGTTGACGGAAAACCATCAACCGAATTCACCAAACCTGTTTCAGGGTTATAATTTTTTTCAAAATATTTCCATGCCACACCTGCTTGCTGTAACTCGGCATCTTTCCTTGCCTATTATCAATGCCCCACGTCCCAAAAACCGCTGCCAGTTCATGCACGATTAAGAAAGGTAAAAGATGTGCAAAAAAAATCAATCGAATAAGCGTTGATCGGTGACAGGCCAAAAAATAATGCAAGTAGTGGGGCCATAAGAAACACAACATTCCAAAGTGGTGCTAAATATGACCAAAAAGTTGCGGCATACATCATGCGCTGCCGTACACTCATCCCGCCGCCCAGTAAGGGGAAATCATTGAAAACTATATCCAGACTGCCACCTGCATATTTAAATCACTGCATAACCCAGCTTTGAATATCTAAAGGTGATAACATTTTGCTTTCAACATGTGGGTGAAAGACAGATTTCCAATTTCGGTTCTTATCCTCATGCAATTTTATTGAGGTATATATATCTTCCGACACATGAAATTTATAAGGGGTTAGATCAGTTGAAACTGATAATTCACGCCGTAAGGCCGCTGTTAACCCTACCTGTTCAACTTGGTCTTTTTCCAGCTTAGTAAATTCTAGCGTTTGATCTTCTACCGATGTTGCATAATTTTTCAAGGCCACTTCCATTACCGCTTCACGCCTGTGGATTGAACCTGCGCCACAGCAAAATGAAACGTTTAACCCATTTCGGCGACGTTGGATAACATCATAAAAAAGCTTTGCATCATTAACAAAAGGATCACGGCCAATAACAACTGGCCCAACCATCTTTTGGCAAGCATACGCTACAAGTTCGCCAATTCGCCCAAAGTTTTTAGACCATTCCACCTGTAATGGTCGCCCTTTTGGTGTATCATAAAACCATTGTGGCGTTTGCACCCAAGCCACATCTGCATCTCTGAAGTAACCCAAGGTATGACTTAAAATCGTTGGGAATGTGCGGGTATCTGAATCTAAAATAACAATAAAATCACCATATGTTTTGGCCATACCATTGCGTAAATTTCCTGCTTTATACCCAATATTTGTTTCGCGTGTTATATAATTAACTTCTTCTTCTAACGCGACTTTTTTCATTTCTGCACGATTGCCATCATCCAAAACATGCACCTTTAAATCAATCAGGCATGGGTATTTTACCTGCTTTGCGTCCCGTATAGAGTATCGTGTCAGCTCAGGGTCTTCATTATATGTGGGCAGAAAAATATCCACACTAATTGGCTGTGTGTCATCTGCCCCTTTTATTATCTCTGATCGTTTCAAAGGGGCCGCTGTTTGGGGTGTATCATCCACTGACCAAAGGTTGTGGACGTATAGAAAAACCCCAATAAACGCGCATGTTTCAGCCAGTACAACCAAAAATGAAAACCACATCACATCGGTATTTAGTGAATGCATCCAGCGCCATGATAGGTACCAGCCACCTAGGCTTAGCGTGCAGATTGCAAGGCTTTGCCAAATGAATTCAATCATAAATGAATGCTTTAAAGGTGCCATCAATATCCCCGCCAATCTTTCGCTGGGCTATATTTGTCAAATCTTCCCTAATTAATGGTTACTAATTTCACATGAATTTAAATTTCAAAAATTCATAATTTTTTAAGCCTCATCATCAAGTATACCCAAAATAATGATACGAGGTACACTTGGGAACTTTAAACCTTGCGGAGCCCGCACAGTTGCTGAAAAATGCAAAAGATTTTCGTATACTTGTTGTAGACGATAGTAAGCTTCAGTTAAAAATTGTATCTACACATCTAAAAAATGGGGCCTAAGCCCTGTTTTATGCTTTAGCGCCAAAGATGCGCTAGAGCGGTGTAAAACCCAAGAGTTCGATATGGTCATAAGCGACTGGGTGATGCCCGAAATGAATGGTTTAGAGTTTTGTAAGTCTTTTAAGGCGTTAGATAAGGAAAATTTTGGGTATTTTATTTTGCTTACTTCGAAATCAGCAAAAGAGGAAATTGCCCAAGGTCTTGCCCATGGTGCAGATGATTTTTTATCCAAACCTGTTAATGCCGAAGAATTATTTGCCAGAATTCAAGCTGGGCAGCGAGTTTTGGAAATGGAACAAGCATTACACGATAAAAATAAACGCATTTCTGAAACTCTTTCCAAGTTGCAGGCATTGCACGAAGAAATTCAAAAAGACTTGGTAGAAGCAGAACGTTTACAGCTGTCTCTTATTCCCGAAAGCCATAAAAAACTAGAACAGGGTGATATATCAATTCTGTTTAAATCATGTGGTCATGTTGGTGGTGATTTGGTCGGTTTTTTCAAGTTTTCCCGTGACCGTTTGGGTATGTATTCCATAGATGTTTCAGGCCACGGAATATCCTCTGCCTTGGTTACAGCCCGACTAGCAGGATATTTGAGCCGTAATAATAAAGCTCAAAATATTGCTTTTGAACGCGGGGAAAGTGGTGAGTTTATTCATCGTAAACCCGCACAAATTGCAGAGGCGTTAAACAATCAATTACTGGCCGATATGGAAACTGAACACTACTTTACCTTGGCATTCGCAGATATAGATTTGAAAACAGGGTATACTCAATTCGTGCAAGCAGGCCATCCATATCCGGTTATAATACGCAAAGATGGCACTACTGAACTTGTGGGCACAGGTGGGCCACCAATCAGTTTAGTGCCAGATGTACAATACCAAACAGAAACCTTCGATTTAAAACATGGTGACAGGTTAATGTTGTATTCTGACGGAATTACAGAATGCCAAAACGTACATGACATCTTATATGACGATGATAGAATGCGTGCCGCTTTGTCAAAAAATACTGGGACAAAAGGCCTGGAATATTTAAATGGCCTGTTGTGGGATGTAAGCCAGTTTGCTGATGGCACACCATTTTATGATGATTTATCAGCAATTTTATTTGAATTCTCTGCAGATGGTGAAAAGTAATTTCAGTATTATTTACTAAGTTTAAATTCAAACCAATTAATTTCGTGTAAAAGTAATAGGTTACACATTGAACAATTTAATCACAACAACACCCTATCGGCTCTTGTTTGTTTTATTGTGCCTGTTGGGTCTTGCATCTTGCGCTACGCTAAGCACGCCATTGGTTAAAAACATATCTCAACCTAACCACAGGCCAATAAGGAACTTCACTTCTTTTAGCACATCCCTTCGGTGTATGGATACGTTACTTGCATCCACTGGTCGTCAGCGCATTCTAATCTCATCAACCGGGATCAAAGATCTATCCAAAAAAATATCTGTTGGCGCAGATGAAATGTTACTGAATGCAATCAATAAAACCAACATCAAAAGTGGTGCTTACATATTTCTTGACCAATCTTTTGAAAAAGAAGTTTGGCAGCTAGAGCTGCTTTCTCCGACAAAGACGCGCAAGATGCCACGATTATATTTTCGCGGGGCGATAACACAAGTCGATGCAAATACCGTAAACGATAAATTAAATTTAAGCCTTGATTTAACCAATGCACCACATGCGCCAACCATTCATGGTGGCGCGTTGAAAACCACAAACCCCAGTATCAGTCGTGGCGTTTCCATCGTATCTATCGACATGCACCTAGTATCTTACCCAGACAAAGTTGTGTTAGCAGGCGGGTCTGTTGCTAATTCAATGGTTGTCACAAGCAAAACATTTGGAACTGGCAGTTCGGGGCTGATAAAACTTACTGGATATAATATGGCGATTTCTTTCAACAGGGTAGAAAGCATCGGACAGGCAGTAAGAAACTTAATCGAGTTGGGTGTTATTGAACTGATAGGGCGCCATGCGAAGGTTCCATATTGGCAATGCTTAAATATAGAACCCACAAACCAAAAACTGGAAAACTCAAAGCGACACGTTTTCACTGTAAACCCAAAGTCCATATCCATCTCCAAGGCGCAACATATTTTGAAGAATCTTGGATACCTTCAAACAAAACCTACAGGTATTATGGATCGGCGCACACATGCGGCGCTGGCTAAGTTTCAGGCAGATAAAGGTTTGATCGCAACTGGTAACTTAGATTTTGATGCGTACACATATTTGCTTCAAACTACAAAAGGCTATCCTGTAAACGGGCGTATTTACCGGCAAAAACAAACACCCACCAAAGCCCCTCAAAAACCTGTTGGCAATCACTTAACCCTTACGGCTTTACGGCCAGATTATAGGTTAAACGACACATTGACCGTAAAGTTTACGTCAAAAACAGCTGGGTATGCCACCTGTTTTCATCAAACAGGTACAGGGGTTGTGACCCAAATTTTACCTACTGAACCCAACGTTCGCCTAAAAATACCCGCACATTTCAACACACTTCTTCCAAGAAATAAATCTAGCTTTAGTTTAAAATTCAGTGCCGCAAACATACCTGAAAATATCTTGTGTACGCTTCAAAGTGTAAAGGGTGACATTACATCCCCATATGACAACAAGTTCAACACACTCAACCCTTTGCCCGTCAAAAAACTTATGGATATTCCTACCGAATATACAAAAATCAACCCTTTAATAGACTGGGTTATGATTTCTAATACAGCGACACATTAAACTTATATAGCAGCCGCTAGAAAATCCCGATCACCCTCATTAGTCAACAATTCCACCCCATCATAAGCATCCTTCCAAACCACCGTATGAAAAGGCTCTAAGGGTTCATGAAGTTTTAATACGGGCCTGCATAAATATATATGGCAAATTTTTTGTGCCCAAAACCCATATTCAGGCATATGGGTAAATCGTTGATATGCGCCCAGCCTGCGGGTAATTTGAACTTTCCAGCCCGTTTCCTCTAAACACTCACGGTAAAGTGCCTGAACTGCTGTCTCACCCGCATCAATACCGCCGCCCGGTAGTTGAATTTCTGTTTCATTTAATTCTTCACGGGTCAACAAAACCTTACCGCGATGCAAAATCACGCCGTATGCTCCTGGTCGGGGGCGGTATTGCACGTCAAGGTGCACAGATTCACCATATCGTCTCATATGGAAACCATACTGCAACCAATTTCAAATAACAGCTTGGAATTGCCCTTTGCCACAAAAGGTTTTATGGGAACAAAAAGCCTAGGTGCATCATGTCAAATACTACAGCAAATATCGAATGGGATGATACCATCCTACCCTTCCAACTGGATAGAACTGACATTCGCGGTCGGGTTGCCAGACTGGATGGATTATTAAACACTATTATAGAACAACATAATTACCCGTTAGAGGTTTCCGCGATACTTGCCGAGGCTGTTATTCTAACCGCATTGATCGGCGCCACAATCAAGTTACGCTGGAAATTATCACTGCAAATTCGTGGTGATGGCCCTATTCGAATTTTAGCAACAGATTATTATGGGCCGAAAAATGAGGGCGATCCAGCCCGCATTCGCGCTTATGCCAGCTTTGATGAAGATCGCTTAACAGCCGAAACTGGTACGCCATTTGAAAAAATTGGCAAAGGCATATTTGGCATTCTGATAGATCAAGGGGCCAATACCGAACCCTACCAAGGAATAACACCGCTTACAGGTGGGTCATTGGCATCATGCGCAAGTACATATTTTGCCCAATCTGAGCAATTACCTACAGAGTTTGCAATCTCAACGGGTCAATCTTCCACCAAAACAGAGCGTGATAATTGGCGCGCAGGCGGCGTGATGGTACAACTTATGCCAAAAGCCTCACCCTTTACTGCCACTGGTTCAAGTGATGAAGCCCAAGATCTTTTGCAGGCTCAAGATCTAATTTCCGAAACCGATGAAGACGGCTGGGCCCGCGCAACCATGCATATGCAAACGGTTGAAGAAACCGAACTTATTGGCCCACATGTATCACCGCAAATATTATTAACGCGGCTTTTCCACGAAGATCAACCACGGATATTTCCAATTCAGCCTATAGAATTTGGCTGTTCATGCAGTGCGGAAAAAGTACGGTCAACAATGTCGATGTATTCAGCAAAAGACATCAAAACAATGACAACAGATAATGGTATGGTCACTGCTGATTGCCAATTTTGCAGCAGCCATTACGAGTTAGACCCTAAAACCCTTGGGTTTGACGCAAAAAATTAATGCATCCACCACTTGCAGCAAGCGTTTGGGTGGGCCATGAACATAATATGGAAAGATACAGATCAAAAATTGACACCCTTAAAGATGCACTGGTTGGAATGGAGCATAGACCACCATCGTCGGATTTTGATCTTAATAAGGATTATCTTACGCCTAAAAACATGAAGTTCCGAAATGCTGCCGTTTTAATTCCGATAACTTTAGGCCCATCAGGCTTAGAAGTTATTTTTACAAAGCGATCGCAATCAATGCGAAACCATCCTGGGCAAATTTCGTTTCCGGGTGGCAAGCAAGACCCTACAGATACATCGTTTATTCACACCGCTTTACGCGAAGCTGAAGAAGAAATCGGGTTGCGGCAATCAGATGTCTCAGTCATCGGCGCATTGCCAAAACACAAAACGGTCACCTCCTTTCTGGTGCATCCGGTAGTTGGCTTGGTACCGCCAAGTTTTGTACCCCGCGTTTTAACAAATGAAGTATCCGAGGTTTTTACGGCACCCCTAAGTCACCTGATTAACCCCGGTAATTATTTAATCGAAGGGCGGTTTTGGCAGGGTCATAAACGGCACTATTTCACTATCCCCTATGGGCCTTACTATATTTGGGGTGCCACTGCGCGTATGTTGCGTATGCTGACAGAAATCATGGAAAAATCCCATGCACCTTAAAGCAGAATGGCTAAATGCAGATGGGCCAAAAACTGTATGTGATGCATTGCAAAAAGCTGGTCATTGTGCCTATTTTGTTGGTGGTTGCGTACGGAACGCGCTTTTAAATAAGCCCGTTAACGATATTGATATGGCAACAGATGCCACCCCTAAAAGAATGATGGAAATAGCCGCTAAACTAAACTTGCGCATTATTCCCACGGGCATAGATCACGGCACCGTAACATTCATCATTAACAACCAACCCTTTGAGGTAACTACGTTTCGCAAAGATGTTATTACCGATGGCCGTCACGCTTTTGTAACATTTTCCAGATCCATTGAAGATGATGCAAGACGTCGTGATTTTACCATGAACGCCCTATATGCGGATATTAACGGCCAACTTATTGACCCATTATCTGGGCTAGATGATTTGCTTGCTCAACACGTCAGGTTTATTGAAAATCCCGCCAAACGCATTCAAGAAGATTATTTGCGGATATTACGGTTTTTTAGGTTTCACGCACTATACGGTAATCTGGATGCGGGCATTGATCCCGAAAGTTTAAGTGCTTGTGCCAAAAATATTGACGGTATTGATATGCTATCCAAAGAACGTATCGGTCATGAAATGCGTAAACTTCTTGGCGCGACAAACCCTGCACCAAGTATGGCGGCTATGGCAAAAGCTGGCATTTTAACACGGGTACTGAATGGCTCCGACATTACATCGCTTGCGCCCCTTATTCATCTAGAAGGCACGTCGAACGTTGAACCAAACTGGATGCGCAGACTGTTGGCCATCAATGGGACTGATATTCAAAAGTCCCTGCGGTTAAGTAAAAAAGAAGCACAAATATTAGCCTCTATGCGCAATGTTGTTAATGATGCACCCACTGCAAAGGTTGCAGGTTATAAACTGGGGGCACAAAATGGCTTAAATGCAATGTTGGTTCTGTGTGCACATTTGACAACCCATTTACCCGATAACCTAATTGAAAACCTTAATACGGGTGCTAATGCAAGCTTCCCAATTATGGCTGCCGATTTATTAGATCAGCTAGAAGGGCCTGCTTTGGGGGCATGTTTGAAACAGCTAGAAACGGCTTGGCTTCAATCCGATCTGACACTTTCCAAAGCAAAGCTATTGTCGATTAGTGGTATAGAATAACAGAATATTACTTGTAAACCAAACTAGGCCTACGATTTCGCAACCGTGTAGCATCGTAACTATTCTAGCCCTTTCCGCATTGTTAATTTTCCTTTAGAGCGCAGGTATGAATGAAATACTCAAAATAGAACGGCTTAGTTGGCAGGGCGATGGCATGGCAACAGTCAGATCAGATGACGTTTATGTGCCCTATACGCTTCCAGGCGAAGTGGTAGATGGCAATATTGCCAGCGGCGTTTGCCATGATGCGCGCATTTTGGAGCCCGTTACTGATCGGGTAAAACCCCCTTGCCGGCACTTCAAAAAATGTGGTGGGTGTATACTACAACACGCCCATAATGATTTGTTAGCCAGTTGGAAAACAGATCTGGTACGTGGCACGCTTTCGCTTAATCATATTGAAACAGGTTTTAGGCCTATCCAAACTTCACCGCCCGCAAGCCGCAGGCGTGCTGTGTTTTCAGCAAAGCGCACCAAAAAATCCGCCGAGGTTGGGTTTCACATGCGTGGATCAAATGTTTTGATCGACCTTTTGGAATGTCCCATTATGCATCCGCAAATCATGCAAGGGTTTGAGGCATTTAAAGAGATTGCAAAAATTGGGTGTTCTCGGAAAACCGAAATTCGCATTGGGGCCACAGTCACTGAAAATGGGTTGGATGTGGATGTAACCGATGCAAAAGAACTAAACGCCACACAAACCGAAGCTTTGGCAGGGTTCATGGCCAAACATGATGTCGCAAGGATCAGTTGGAACACCGAAGTGATTGCCCAGCTTAAGCCCCCGATACAAAGTTTTGGCACGGCAAAAATTATCCCGCCAAGTGGCGCATTTTTACAAGCGACAAAACAAGGCGAACTAGCACTGGTATCTGCCAGCCTTGAAACCCTTAATGGGTGCAAACGGGTATTGGATTTATTCAGCGGTTGCGGCACTTTTTCACTACCACTTGCGCAAATAGCCGAGGTTCATGCGGTTGAAACCGTACCAGATATGCTATCCGCCTTATCAGATGCATGGCGCAAAGCACTTGGTGTAAAAGAACTAACAACAGAGACCCGTGATCTGTTTTACCGCCCGTTATTACTGGACGAGTTAAAACGTTATGACGGCGTTATTATTGATCCACCACGTGCGGGCGCATTAGAACAATGCAAACTTTTAGCAAAATCAAACATCACCAAAATTTCATTCATTTCCTGTAATCCTGCTACATTCGCACGCGATGCAAAAATCTTAATAAATGGTGGGTATACACTGGACTGGGTGCAGGTAGTAGATCAGTTTCGATGGTCATCCCACGTAGAACTGGTTGCGCAATTCACTTTGGCGAGAGGTTAATTTTTCGCAATCCCTGCGCAATCCCCCAACAAACAAGCACCAAAACAATCGCGACGAGTGTGTTTTGTAAATAGAACATCACACGGTCGGAAAATTCCAGGCTATTCAAAAATCGGTACGGCAATCCAGAGGTAACACTGCCCAAAGGCTCGGCATTATACGGGCGTACAATACTTTCTATCCACACAATATATAATAGATTAACAGATACCGTCAGGGTTAATATCTTTCTAACAGGGCGAAACACACCCAATATAAAAAACGCATCAATCAATTGCAAAATAGGCCCAGCTAAATGCAGGTAATATTGCTTCCAAAAAGGGATGGTAGCAACGCCATCCACATAAAATTGAGTGGGGTCGGTCAGGTAAATTTTCCAATATAAAAACACCACCATGATATTCAAAATCACTGTGGCCGATGCCCAAACCTCATGGCGTTTTGTGTCGCGGCCAAGTGAGCGTTGCAGCATGAAATAGGCAGATAGCGTGCTCATGCTCATCGCCCAATTTGTCAGATGCCTAAATTGCCAGCCTATCTTTTCCGGAGCCAAGTCCGTGAACGCATGGCAAAAATAAAATGCAGCGATTAAAAAAACCGCCCAGCGGTAAAGTTTTACACCTGATGATTGTTCCACAATGGCCCCCTTATAAAATAGGACAAGCAAACACCCATAAATGCAAAAGAAACCTTACGTCAGGCGCGTTTCACCATGCTTGCAATGCCCAAAACATCCAGCACTTTCGCTTCTATATCTTGTGCATTCATACCTGCTATTTCATACATTTTATCAGGCGAATTTTGGTCAATAAATGTATCAGGAAATACCATAGCCCGCATCTTTACACCCGTATCAAGTAAACCACTTTCAGCCATAAACTGCATAACATGACTACCAAATCCACCCACAGCACCTTCTTCGATGGTAATTATGGCTTCGTGGTTTGTAGCAAGCTCTGTGATTAACGCCTCATCCAGTGGCTTGGCAAAACGGGCGTCGGCAATCGTTGGTGTAATTCCTTTTGCCGACAAAGCTTCTGCCGCGCGCATCACCTCTTGCAAGCGCGTACCAAATGAAAGAATGGCCACGCGTGACCCTTTTTGGATCATGCGCCCTTTGCCGATTTCCAGTACTTCGCCCTTTTCAGGAATATCAACGCCCACACCTTCACCACGCGGATAACGAAATACACTTGGTCGGTCGTTTATTGATGCCGCTGTTGCCACCATATGCACCAGCTCAGCCTCATCCGCTGCCGCCATTACCACAAAACCTGGCAGGTTCGCTAAAAATGCAATATCAAAACTGCCCGCATGGGTTGCCCCATCGGCCCCAACCAGACCCGCCCGATCAATAGCAAATCGCACAGGTAAACGTTGAATTGCCACATCGTGAACAACCTGATCGTACCCCCGCTGCAAAAACGTTGAATACATAGTGCAAAACGGTTTCATCCCACCTGCGGCCAACCCAGCACAAAAAGTAACACCATGCTGCTCGGCAATACCCACATCAAAACATCTACTGGGAAACCGTTCTGCAAACAGATCAAGCCCTGTGCCATCCGGCATTGCAGCGGTCACAGCAACAATTTTATCATCAGATGCCGCTTCTTTAATCAGGCTTTGGGCAAAAGTTTTCGTATAACTTGGCGCATTGGATTTAGCTTTGTGCTGCTTACCAGTAATTACATCAAACTTGCTAACCCCGTGATACTTATCACTTGCAGCCTCTGCCGGTGCATAGCCTTTGCCCTTTTGGGTTAAAACATGAATAAGCATTGGCCCAGTTGCACGTTGCTTAACCGTGCGCAAAACATTCAAAAGCTGTTCCATATCATGCCCGCCAATCGGGCCTATATAAGAAAATCCAAGCTGTTCAAACATGGTGCCACCGACAGTCATATGCTTAACCATATCGCGCGCACGTTTTGCACCATCCTGAAACGGGCTAGGCAGTAATGAAACCGCCCCTTTAGCTGCCGCCTTTAATTCCTGAAAGGGTTCACCCGCATATAACTTTGACAGATACGATGACATTGCCCCCACGGGTGGCGAAATCGACATTTCATTATCATTCAAAATCACAAATAACCGCTTACCCAAATGGCCTGCATTATTCATCGCTTCATAGGCCATGCCCGCTGACATTGCACCGTCCCCGATCACGGCTATTGCATCACCCAACCCATGTTCAGGTGCGCCGCCCAAGTCGCGCGCAACCGCAAACCCAAGAGCCGCCGAAATAGAGGTTGAACTATGTGCCGCCCCAAACGGATCAAACGGGCTTTCGCTGCGTTTAGTAAAACCAGACAATCCGCCCGCTTTGCGCAAAGTACGAATGCGGTCACGTCTGCCAGTCAATATTTTATGTGGGTAACATTGGTGACTGACATCCCAAATTAACCTATCTTTTGGCGTATCAAAAACTGCATGAATGGCTGTTGTCAGCTCAACCACTCCCAGCCCTGCGCCAAGATGACCCCCAGTTTCAGACACCGCAGAAATAGTTTCTGCACGCAATTCATCGGCAAGCTGACGCAGCTGCACATCAGATAATAGCTTTAGATCTTCCGGGCTGGTTACTTTATCCAACAAGGGTGTATTCGGGCGATCTTGCGTCACAGGCTTAGCCTTTTATTACTTGTCGCGCTCGATAGCGTATCGGGCAACGCTGCGCAACGGTTCTGCCTTTGCGCCAAATGGTATTAGCACATCTATAGCTTGCTCGACCAGAGATTTGGCGCGTAGCTTTGCCACATCTAACCCCAAAATAGATACAAACGTCGCTTTTCCCGCATCAGTATCCTTTTGCAATCGCTTCCCAGCAGCTTGCGCATTGCCTTCAATATCCAAAATATCATCCTGAATTTGAAATGCGAGGCCCAGCGCATTTGCGTAATCTGATAGTGCCTCTGCGGGTTGATTGGCCAATATAGCCCCAGCTTCGGCAGACCATTTTATCAACGCACCGGTTTTATTTGCCTGCAAATCTATAATCTGATTCAGCTCCAATGGTACTCTTGCGGTTTCTGCAGCAATATCTTGAACTTGCCCCAAAACCATCCCATTCGCACCAGAAGCAGATGCAAGGTTACTGATAAGTTCCACGCGTATTGTATCTGTGTTGGCTGCCTTTGGATTAGACAGAACCTCATAGGCCAACGCCTGCAAGGCATCGCCAACCAAAACCGCCGTTGCTTGATCCCATTTAACATGTACCGTCGGCAACCCTCGCCGAAGATCATCATCATCCATGCATGGTAAATCATCATGCACCAAAGAATAGGCGTGAACACATTCTATCGCTGCCGCTGTATATAATGCTTGCGTCTCGGGCACATCAAACAAAGCCGCAGATTGCAATACCAAAAATGCCCGCAACCTTTTGCCGCCATTCAACACAGCATGACGCATAGGTTCGGCAATAAGCGATTGTTCTATCTTGGGCAGGCATTCGTCCAATTTGGCTTCAACCAAATTAACAGATTTTGCCAGTTGGGAAATAAATTCAGGGTGCATTGATCTTAGCCCTCAACGGGTTTCAAACCATCAGGCTTACCATTTGGGTCAAGCGTAATTTGCGCAACTTTTTCTTCGGCTGCTTTCAATTTCATCTCACAATGTCTTTTCAACTCTGCGCCGCGCTCATAAAGCTTAATGGAATCATCCAGCGCTACTTGGCTGCTTTCCAACCTAGAAACCACCGTTTCCAGTTCGGCCATAGCCTGTTCAAAGCTCATATCAGTTACAGGCGTGTCGCTCATTGCTTAAGTCTCCATCAATACTTCTACATGCGCCGCAGTCGATGCAGCCAACGCATCAAGATCATATCCCCCTTCCAGAGTCGAGACCAGACGACCCTGACATAACGTATTTGCCGCTTCTTTCAGCTGTTTTGTAGCCCATGCAAAATCTTCTTCATTAAAATTCAAATTTGCCAAAGGGTCTGCAAAATGGGCATCAAACCCTGCTGAAATAAAGATCATTTCTGGTTTATGGGCATAAAGAGCAGGTAAAATCGCGTTTTCATAGGCATCCCGCAATACCGCCCCATCCGCATTTGGCGCAAACGGTATGTTTAAAATATTGCCTGATGCCCCCGTTTCATGTGCGGCACCTGTTCCTGGGTAAAGTGGCATCTGATGGGTTGAGCTAAAGAAAATACGATCATCATTCCAAACCAGATCTTGTGTGCCATTGCCATGGTGCACATCAAAATCCACGATGGCTACACGTGAAAGCCCGTGATGTTCCAAAGCGTGCTTTGCGCCGATAGCGACGCTGCCAAACAAACAGAACCCCATAGATTTCGCAGTTTCCGCATGGTGCCCTGGCGGGCGTATTGCACAAAACGCATTATCGGCAACGCCTGCCATCACCAAATCAACGGCCATAATATTTGCACCAGCGCAACGCAGCCCTGCATTAAACGATCCATTACACATATGAGTATCCGCATCCAGCATCTGCCAACCTGATGCAGGTTCAGAAATGCGCACACGTTCATAATATTCATCGGGATGCACAGATAAAATCTGCGCTTTACTGGCCAGCGGTGCGTCATGGCGGATTAAGCCGTCAAAACGCGGGCCGTTCAATGTGTCCATCACCTTTTGCAAACGAGCAACCTGTTCTGGATGGCCGTCGGGCGTTACGTGATTTAAACAATCCGAATGTGTAATAAGTGCAGTTGTCATAATAATACTTAATCTGGTGCCAGCATATATCCGGCACCGCGAACAGTTTGCAAATAACGCGGGCTTTTGGGGTCACTTTCAATTTTTCGGCGCAAACGGGTAATTTGCACATCCACAGCACGTTCCTGACTTTGACCTTTATCACCACCCAAATCATCAACCAGTTTTCCACGTGAAACTGGCTGGTGCGTAGAGCTTGCAAAAATACGCATCAAGGCACTTTCGGTCGCGGTTAAGCGTACCAAATCTGAGCCACGCCACATTTCACCGCGCGATACATCATAACGCACCTCGCCCAGTTGCAAAGTTTTGGGTGGTGCGTCTATAGGTGCCTCTGCTGGGACGCGGCGTAAAATTGCATTGATGCGTAAAACCAGTTCTTTTGGTTCAAACGGTTTGGTCAAATAATCATCCGCACCCGCCTCTAAACCCATGATCCGCTCATGGGTTTCAGCCTTGGCCGTTAATAACAAAATCGGCGTGGAAAGCGTTTCGCGCAAGGAAGTTGTCAGTGTCAGGCCATCTTCGCCTGGCATCATCACATCCAGAACCAGTAGATCAAATTCTAATCCTTCCAGTAATCTGCGCGCATGTGCTGCATCGCGCGCAGTTGTCACCCAAAACCCATGGCGCGCTAAAAACTTTTGCAAAAGCCCACGAATACGCTCATCGTCATCAACAATTAGAATATGCGCATCATTTATATTTGGTACTGACATCTGATCTCCCTGCACCTTAATCTAGGTGCGTTTTCATTTGAGGGTCCATAATATTTTTCAAAACAGTCCTAAACCCGTGCACAGCATCAGGGCCTGCTGCCTTATATGCACCCCGCATACGTTTACGCTGCGCCTCTGAAAGGCTTCTCTCTAATGCGATACCCGCTTGTGTTAATTGCAAATTTCGTTCTCTTCGGTCTTTAATACCTACACTGCTTTCAACCAGTTCATCATCAACCAAATGCCGTAAAACACGATTCAGTGATTGTTTTGTAACACCCAAAATATCCAACAAAGCATTCACCGTTATGCCGGGGTTGCGCTGAATAAAATGAAGTGCGCGATGATGCGCGCGGCCATAGGTGTAATCCTGTAAAATCTGATCTGGATCAGAGGTAAAACCTTTATAAGCAAAAAACATTAACTCGATACCTTGCAACAACTGGTCGTCGGTAAGGAAAAGCAGATTTTCTCCCTTTGCAGTATTTGAATGTTCTGCCATTTATATGTCATCCGATCACAAAATTACGCCGCTGAATTCAATTTATGTCAGCATTATTGACTTTTATAGAATCAAATGCTAGCAAAAATTTAAATTTCGCAACTTTCTATCATAAAGCGAAATTTTTGAGCAATTAAATTACGCATAACGGCAAAAGAGGAAAGTATAATGGCAAGTTCTTATGATGATCGTGACGGTCAAATATGGTTAGACGGTAAGCTTGTCCCTTGGCGTGATGCAAATGTACATTTACTAACACACGCTATGCACTACGCGTCTTCTGTCTTTGAAGGCGAACGCGCTTATAACGGCACTATATTCAGAAGCCGCGATCATTCGGCGCGCCTAATCAAATCTGGTGAATATATCGACATTCCTGTGCCATATACGGTTGATGAAATAGAAGCGGCCAAATACGAAGTAATGCAGGCAAACGGCCTGACTGACGCATATGTGCGTGTACTTTGCTGGCGTGGTTCTGGCAACGATATGGGTGTTGCCTCTCAGGCGAACCCCGTGCGCATGGCCGTTGCCGCTTGGGAATGGGGTGCCTATTATGGCGACGCCAAAATCAAAGGTGCCAAGCTGGATATTTCCAAATGGAAACGCCCAAGCCCAGAAACAATTCCCTGCTTCGCCAAAGCATCTGGCCTATATATGATCTGTACTATGGCCAAACATCAGGCCGAGGCAAAAGGCTGTTCCGACGCGATGATGTTCGACTATCGCGGCTATGTTGCCGAAGCCACGGGGGCAAACATGTTCTTCGTGAAAGACGGCGAAGTGCATACCCCAAAACCCGATTGCTTTTTGAATGGACTAACCCGTCAAACGGTTATCGATATGTTAGAGAAAAAGCAGATCAAAACCCATGTGCGCCACATTATGCCAGAAGAATTGGAAAGCTTTGAGCAATGCTGGCTAACGGGCACCGCCGCAGAAGTTACACCCGTTGGTCAAATCGGCGATTACAACTTTGAAGTTGGTGCAATGGCACGTGATATTTCAGCAAGCTACGAAAAATTGGTGCGCGAATAAGATCAGTTTAGGGTGGGGTAACTCACCCACTTTCACGACAGAAAGCAAATCTATGAAAGTTCTAATTTTAGGCGGCGCTGGCATGATTGGTCAAAAACTGGCGCATGACATCACAAAGAATGGGTTAGGTGATGATCCACAACCAGATATGATCTTGCACGACATTGTAGAACCTTCTTGGACGGGCGCTGGCCGACCTGAATTGTTAACTGGAAATATCGCGGCAAATGAAACCGCAGTAACCCTTGCAGCCCAGAAGCCCGATGTGATCTTCTTTCTAGCGGCGATCGTTTCAAGCGACGCCGAGGCAAATTTCAAAGCGGGGTGGGATGTAAATGCACGTGGTGCGTGGAACTTGTTGGAAGCGCTACGCGAGCAGCACAAGCTTTCTGGAAAGACCTACCGCCCAAAAGTGATCTTTACGTCCTCGCTTGCGGTTTTCAGCGGCCCATATCCTGATGCGATTGATGACAACTTCCACAATAACCCGCAATCCTCTTATGGCGCGCAAAAGTCTGTGGTTGAGTTGCTGATCTCTGACTATTCTCGCAAAGGATATGTTGATGGTCTATCTATCCGATTGCCAACCATTTGCGTGCGTCCCGGAAAACCGAACCTTGCCGCATCTTCATTCTATTCTGGCATCATTCGTGAACCCCTAAATGGCCAGCAAGCAATTCTGCCAGTACCAGACACATTGCGTCACTGGTTTGCATCGCCACAAAGTGCCGTAGGCTTTCTTAAATATGCAGTTGAGTTGGATTTTAACCGTCTAGAAGGTCGCCGCACGCTGAACTTGCCAGGTGTATCTTGTACTGTTGCCGATCAAATCGAAGCTTTACGCCAAATAGCAGGTAATGATGTGGTGAAGCTGATTAAACCCATTCACAATCCTGATATTGCTAACATCGTAATGGGCTGGCCCCGTAACTTTCATCCCGAACGGGCAATAAAGTTGGGGTTTCGGTCGGATAAAGATTTTGCCAACATCATTCAAAGCTACATTGATACGGAAATGTCCGATTCGCGGTAAATACGATATAAACACGCAAAATACCCTGCATTTCGCCTTAAAACCCTGTATTTTACCCCTTGCCACCACAATCCGTTCTGCCATACGTCCCCCTTGCCCGATAATTTATCGGGTGATACCCTGATCACACCTTAGCACCAAGGATCGGTGCGTTATATGGAGGACACGGTTCTGGCTGAACGTGTTGAAGCAGCAGATGCTGCTGGTAAAAATATCCCGAGCATGTCGATGCTTGATTTGGTTCTGAACTCGCTTCAGGATGATAAAGCAGAGGATATTGTTACCATCGAATTACAAGGCAAATCGCAAATTGCGGACTATATGGTTGTGGCCTCTGGCCGCTCGACCCGTCAAGTTGCCGCGATCAGCGAAAAGCTTGCAAATAAGTTGAAGCAGAATATGGATGTACACGCACGTATAGAAGGCAAAGCCGCAGGTGACTGGGTGCTGCTGGATGCAGGCGATATTATTGTACATGTTTTTCGCCCTGAAGTGCGCGAATTTTATCAGCTTGAAAAAATGTGGCAGTCTTCAGGCGCGCCCGAAGGCGAATAATATATGCGCGTACAGATCAGTGTTGTAGGCCGCTTGCGCAATGGCCCCGAAAAAGACCTGATCGACGATTATTTGACACGCTTTGAACGTACCGGACGGGCCTTAGGCATTACCGATGCAACCATCGTTGAGGTCGAAGATAAAAAAGGCAGCCGCCAGCAGGTTGAAGCCGAATTGCTGCTGAAATCCATTCCAAAAGGGGCCATTATCGTCACGCTGGATGAGCGCGGCAAATTGCTGACCTCCCCTGAATTTGCCACCCGCCTTGCAGATTGGCGTGACAATGGTGCCCCTGTTGTCTGCTTTGTTATCGGCGGAGCTGACGGATTAATCAAAGAACTGCGCGCCCAAGCTGATGCCTCTATTTCTTTTGGCAAAATGGTCTGGCCCCACATGCTGGCCCGTGTCATGTTGTGTGAGCAGCTTTATCGCGCGGTCAGTATATTGGCAGGTAGCCCGTATCATCGGGTTTGAATAATCAATCTAAAACATAATGTCCCAGTTGGGACGCATAGTTAATACATTGATTTTACTTGATTTACTCAAAAAACTTATAGGTGTTTTACCCTAAACAACTGCCGCCCGCTCAATCTCAGCCTCTGTCAATCCATACTTCCCCGCAAACCGCAGGCGTGAGGATACAAGGCGTGGGTCATCAGGGCGTAATCCCATTGTACGGATAAACTCCATACGTTGTTGTGATTTTAGCGCGTCGCGGTTTATGGCAGTTCCCATTGCACGGTCGATGATCTGCCCGCCGGGCGACACATGAAACCATTTGGAAAAATCACGAAAATGATGCTGATTATGCAACGTGGTCACATGCCGTTCAACCCAGACTTTCGGCACGCTTAAATGTGCAGTCATATGAAACCACTCATAAAACAAAAACGTTCCAACCCCACCGATCAGAATAACCGCAGCGGCGATAGCCAATGCTAGCAGGGTGATGAACGATAGCACAAACCAAAGGGCAAAAAAGTTAAAGCACAGCATCGGGATGGCAAACCATACAGGAACAAAAAACAGCTCTTTATTAGTCGGAAAATCATGGTGGCCATAATGCACCTGATACAGCAGATCAAACTGCCATTGCTTGCTGGGTGCTTTAAGGTGAAAAAGATAACGGTGAATCGAATATTCGTTCAGCATTTGGGTCAAGATACCTAAAGGTACCAGCAGCCAAACCCAAGCGGGGCCAGTGATTAAGGCAATCACCACACCAATAAACACAGCTAACGCCATAAGCTGCACGGATATGTGACTGAACATAATTTTCAAACGCATGATAAAATCCCTTTGTCCGCACTATACTGCGTGATTTAGCAAGGTCAAAACGCTACGTGGCGTCAGGATGCGTGGTTGAACCTTTGACTGTGGCGCATTAAGTAAAGACAAACGTAAAAGGACCCCTGACATGGCCACGCCAAAACCTGTTGTCTTATGCATTCTTGATGGTTGGGGCCTGCGCAAAGAAACTGCCAACAATGCGGTGGCTTTGGCTGATACGCCGACATTTGATCGCATCATGACGCAATGCCCTAGTGCTACTTTAATCACACACGGCCCCGATGTGGGGCTGCCAGAAGGCCAAATGGGCAACTCTGAAGTTGGGCATATGAACATCGGTGCAGGCCGTGTTATGGAAATGGATTTGCGCCGCATTGAAGGTATTATTGAACGCGGTGAACTGGCTGCGCTTCCCGCAATAGAGCGGTTTATTGCAGCCTTGAAAAACTCTGGTGGGGTCGCACATCTGGCGGGTGTTTTATCGGATGGCGGGGTGCACAGCCATATTGACCATATGATCGAAACCGCACGTGTCATAACTGCCGCAGGAGTGCCTGTAGCTTTACACTTATTTGGTGACGGGCGTGATGTGGCACCAAAGTCAGCAAGTGAATATTTAACCCATTTGGAAACCGAATTAGCGGGTACGGTTAGTTTGGCGACTTTTTCAGGCCGTTACTATACTATGGATCGGGATAATCGTTGGCAACGTGTAGAAAAAGCGTATCGTGCGATTGTTTTGGGCGATGGCCCCCATGCAGATAAAGCGGAAGATGTGATTAAAGCCGCCTATGCGAATGGCATTTCAGATGAATTTTTTGAACCTACCGTTTTGAACAATTACTCTGGTATGAAGGATGGTGACGGTCTTTTGATTTTGAACTTCCGTGCGGATCGCGCACGCGAACTTCTATCCGCTATTGCCGACCCGGGTTTTGCCGATTTCAAAACAGGTCCGCGCCCCACTTTGTCGATTGTAAGTGGGTACGCACAATATTCAGATCGGCACGATACCTATATGGATTGCGTGTTTCCCAATCGGGATATTAAGAACACTTTGGGGTCTTGGGTTGCAGACCACGGGTTAAAACAGTTCCGTATTGCTGAAACTGAAAAATACCCCCACGTGACGTTTTTTATGAACGGCGGGATAGAACAGCCAAATGATGCCGAAGATCGCTATTTGGCCCCTAGCCCAAAAGTGGCGACCTATGATTTGCAACCCGAAATGTCATCTGCCGAGGTGACAGAGCATTTGGTGGATGCCATCACGGCAGGCATGTATGATTTGATAATCGTGAATTATGCCAACCCAGATATGGTAGGCCATACGGGTGATTTAAAGGCCGCAATGCAGGCATGTGCATCTGTTGATAAAGGGTTGGGGCAAGTTATTGATGCGCTACACGCACAAGATGGTGCGATGATTGTTTGTGCAGATCATGGGAATTGTGAAACTATGGTGAGCCCAGAAACAGGTGAGCCGCATACCGCGCACACAACAAACCCTGTGCCTGTGGTCTTGATCGGTGGACCAAAAGAGGCCAAGTTGCGTACAGATGGGCGATTGGCAGATTTGGCACCCAGTCTTTTACACTTAATGGGCCTGAAGAAGCCCGAAGAAATGACAGGCGAAACGTTAATTTGTTAAGATTATTAAAATCAGCATTATTAACACTTTCAGTGGTGGCGTCCACTGTTCCCATAAGTGTGAATGCGGCAAGTACGCCAATGCAATTAGCAAAAACCGCCGCTGATGAGTTACAGGATGCAGCACTGGCTTTAAAATCAGCCGAAAAATCAAAAGATCGCATTTCGGCATTAAGCCTGACTGTTCATGCATATGAAAAAGGACTGCGTGCTGTGCGTGAAAGCTTACGCGCCGCGACAATTCGCGAACAGGTTTTACGCCTTGAGCTGGCCAGTCAACGTGACCAGATCAGCCAGTTGTTAGGTGTTTTACAAACCATGGAACGTGCCAGCACACCGTTGTTGATGATCCATCCCGCAGGGCCTATTGGCACGGCGCGTTCTGGTATGGTGATGTCAGAGGTGACACCTATGTTGCAGGCCCGCGCAGAAGAAATTCGTCTGCAACTGCAAGAGCTGGTGGGTTTAAGTGATTTGCAGAAAAATGCCGAAAAAGAATTAGTAGGTGGATTATCAGGTGCGCAAAACGCCCGCGTGGCACTTGCAAAAGCCATCAGTGAGCGTACAGAATTGCCGCTTCGTTTTGCCGCCGATCCAGTGCGTGTGCAAATTTTGGCAGATAATAGCGAAACGCTTGATTTCTTTGCCAATGGATTAACGGATATACCACTTGAAGGCATCCCAGAGGAGCAAACCTCATTTCTGGCCTCTAAGGGCCGTCTGACATTGCCAACAGACGGTGCCCTTTTAAGGGCTTTTTACGAGTCTGATGCCGCTGGCATAAAACGCCCTGGCATTCTGATAACAGCGCGGCCCTTATCCCTAGTTACATCCCCAATGCCTGCTACAATTCGCTTCGCTGGTGCCTTTTTAGATTATGGAAAAGTTATCATATTAGAACCAGAACCGGGGTTTTTAATCGTGCTTGCAGGGCTAAACCAGATTTATGGGGAATTTGGCCAAATCGTGAATACGGGTGATCCAATAGGACTTTTAGGCGGAAAACAGCCCGCCGCTCAAGATTTTTTGATCGAAGCGTCAGAAGGTGGTGGCACTATTGGTCAAGAATCGCTCTATATAGAAGTTAGAAACAATGGTAAGCCTGTTGATCCAGCGACTTGGTTTGCCATTAACAATATTTAGGAAAGCAAAATGAGAAAAATTCTTTTAGCAGCCACTTGTGGCACATTGGCAGGCTTTTTGCTGACCGCAAATTTTACTGGCCCATTGATTGCCCAAGAAACGGAACGCACAAAATCTACCTATGAACATCTTGATTTGTTCGGCGATGTGTTTGAACGCATCCGTTCAAGTTATGTTGAAGATGTAGATGAGGAAAAGCTGATACAAAGTGCGATTAACGGTATGTTAACCTCGTTAGATCCGCATTCAAATTTCATGGTAGCAGAAGAGTTTGACTCGATGCGTGTGCAAACTCGCGGTGAATTTGGCGGGCTAGGCATTGAGGTTACGCAGGAAAACGGATTTGTTAAGGTCGTGACCCCGATTGATGATACGCCCGCAGAAAAAGCAGGCGTTCAGGCTGGTGACTTTATTACCAAAGTTGACGGAGAGCCGACGCTGGGAATGACATTAAGTGATGCGGTTGATCTGATGCGTGGCCCTATTGGATCAGAGATTATCATCACGATTGTGCGTGAAGGAACCGATGAGCCGTTTGATATAACGATCATACGCGACCAGATTAAAGTTAAAGCAGCACGTGTTCGCATTGAAGGTGATACAATCATCATGCGAGTTTCAGGATTTACAGAGCAGACCCATAAAAACCTGAAAGAAGGCATTGCCAAGCAAATTGAAAAAGCTGGTGGTATCAAAAAAGTTAGTGGTTTTGTGCTGGATCTGCGCAACAATCCAGGTGGCTTGTTAACACAAGCGGTATTGGTGTCAGATGCGTTTTTAGAAAAAGGTGAAATCGTATCTACACGGGGCCGCAATTCGCAAGACAGTGATAGACGCAACGCCACACCGGGCGATTTGACCGCAGGTAAACCTTTGGTGGTTTTAATCAACGGCGGTTCTGCATCAGCATCTGAAATTGTTGCAGGTGCATTGCAAGATCATCACCGTGCGGTGGTTATTGGCACACGAAGCTTCGGTAAAGGTTCCGTTCAGACAATCATGCCCCTGCAAAGCGGCTCTGGTATAAAACTGACAACAGCGCGCTATTACACCCCTTCAGGCCGGTCAATTCAGGCCCTTGGCGTATCACCTGACATCGTAGTTGAACAACGCCTACCCAAAGCAGACGCGGCAGAGGGCGCAGAAAACACTGGCCAACGATTCGAGTCTGATTTGCGGGGATCGCTTTCAAATGACAGTCTGACAGAGGATCAGAAAATGTTGTTGGAAGAGGAACAAAAGGCACAAGAAGCCTCTGCAAAACTACGCGATCAAGATTACCAACTTTCTTATGCGTTGGATGTGCTAAAAGGCTTAACTGTCTTATCTTCTGCAAACTAAAGGGCCCACTATGACCGAAGAAGAAATTCTGGCCCTACCTTATCGGCCTTGCGTCGGCATGATGATTTGTAATCGTGATGGTGGCGTATTTGCAGGGCAAAGGCTTGATGGGTATGGTGATGCTTGGCAAATGCCCCAAGGTGGCGTGGAAAAAGGTGAAGAACCCCAAACCGCCGCTTTGCGCGAATTGGAAGAAGAAACAGGTATTCCTGCCGATGCGGTTACTGTTGCGGCAGAAACATCGGATTGGATACCTTATGACTTACCACATCATATCGTCCCGAAATTGTGGAAGGGTCGCTATCGAGGTCAAAAACAAAAATGGTTTTTGATGCGCTTTGACGGGGATGATGCGTTGATTAACATCAACACCAAAGAACCCGAATTTGGCGCATGGGCATGGTTGCCACCTGAAAAACTATTGCAGCTAATTGTACCCTTCAAACGCGATACCTATGAACGCGTCATTCGGGAATTTCAGGCAAAACTATCGTGATACGACTGGGGGCAATGGGTGTTTTGTTCACTGCCCTCGCCACGCAAGCGGCGGCCCTTAGTTGTGCGCCACCAGACATTAAACGCACATTTAACTACCTGCACACATCCCCTAAAACTTACGTTATGGGATTTGGGAAAATTACTGCGCTGGAAACTATCCCTGAATATGTGCGCGGCGAAGAGCGCCACATTTCCGCAGAGTTTGAAGGTGTGTTTTTAGGGCCATCAGGCCAAACTAAACAACAATCCGCCCTACTTACAGTAGACACAACATGCGTATCTGTCTGGTGCGGAAATTTTCCAAAAACAGATAAACAAATGTTGGTGTTTCTACAAAAAACAGACGTTGGCTATCGGATGGAATCTGGCCCGTGCGGCGGGCATTTCAAAATATCACCAACATCTAAAGATATAAGAAACTTGAAACGCTGCCTGAAAAAAAATGGCTGTTAAGGGTTAGCGCGATAAGGTTCGTTGAACCGCATCCAACCACATAGCGTAGTCTTTTTGTCTGTCAGCCTCTGCCATTGCAGGTAAAAACCGTTTTTCCAACTGCCATGTTTGTTTAAACACATCAGGTTCTGGGTAAAGACCTACGGCCAGACCCGCTAAATAGGCCGCCCCTTTTGCGGTTGTTTCCGTTACTTCAGGCCGATCTACAGGTGCGTTTAATTGGTTAGACAAATATTGCATTGTCCAATCACTGGCGGTCATTCCACCGTCTACGCGCAAAACTGTATCTGCACCGCCGCGCCAATCTTTGCGCATCGCTTCTAATAAATCACGGGTTTGAAAAGCCACACTTTGTAAGGCTGCTTTGGCAAACTCTTTTGGGCCAGAATTGCGCGTCAGCCCATAAATTGCCCCACGACAATCCGCATCCCAATAGGGCGCACCAAGGCCCGTAAAGGCAGGCACGATAACCACAGATTGTTCAGAGTCTGCTGTTTCTGCCAGATTTTGCGTATCTTTGGCATCATCAATAATTTGCAACCCATCACGCAACCATTGCACAACAGCACCTGCAATAAAGATCGACCCTTCCAGTGCGTAGGTTGGTTTACCACCCAGCTGATAGGCAATCGTGGTCAACAAACGATTATGCGATTGCACCGCTTTTGGCCCTGTATTTAAAAGCGCAAAACAACCTGTGCCATAGGTAGATTTCATCATGCCCACATCAAAACAGGCCTGCCCTATACCTGCCGCTTGCTGGTCGCCCGCAACACCCCTGATTGGGATGGCTTTGCCGAAAATATCGGCCTGAACCTCGCCGAAATCATCGGAACAATCTTTGACTGTTGGCAGCATATTTTTCGGAATATCAAACAGCTTTAACAGATCATCATCCCACGCGCCGTCATGTATATTATAAAGCATGGTGCGTGATGCGTTGGTGGCATCAGTTGCGTGAACCTTACCACCTGTCAAACGCCAGATCAGGAAGCTATCAATGGTTCCGCAAAGCAAATCCCCTGCTTTCGCACGTGCGCGGGCATCTGGGACATTATCCAAAAGCCAGTTGATTTTAGTTGCAGAAAAATACGGATCAAGCAGCAGGCCAGTTTTTTCTGTGACCATCGGTTCATGACCTTTGGCTTTCAGATTAGCACAGTAATCCGAGGTGCGCCGATCTTGCCAGACGATTGCATTGTAAATTGCTTTACCAGTTGCTTTATCCCAAATAACAACGGTTTCGCGCTGGTTGGTAATCCCTATGGCCATCGCATCATGTGTTAAGGCCTGTTTGCAGGTTGCAAGGGTTGTTTCCCAGATTTCTTCTGGATCATGTTCCACCCAGCCCGCTTTGGGAAATATCTGGCGAAACTCTTTTTGCCCCGTAGAGACAGGGCGAAGGTCACCATCGAACAATATAGCCCTGCTGGATGTAGTACCCTGATCTATCGCTAAAATATAACTCATGGCTTTGCCTTTTTCATCCACGCATCCAGTGCAGTAATTTGCCTTTTGGTCAATCGTAACCCAAGCTTGGTTCTGCGCCATACCACATCTTGTGCAGTTTGCGCCCATTCATGGTTCATTAACCAGTACACCTCGACTTCGGTCAAGCCCGCGCCAAAATGTTTGCCCATTTGTTTAACCGAAGTCATACCTTTCAACATTTCGGTTGCCTGCGTGCCATATGCCTTGAACATGCGGCGTACTTGGTCTTCATCCAAAAACGGGAAATCCCAGCGAAATTGGGCGATCAATTCGTCTTTTTGCTGCAAGGCAAAATCGCCGCCTGGCAAGTGGGCGTGATGTGTCCAAGGCTTGCCAATCATTTGGGTATACGGGGCAAGTTCGGCAACCACCTCTTCCGACAGCTTGCGAAAAGTGGTTATCTTGCCGCCAAAAATGTTAATCAAAGGGCTGCCGTCAATTTCACGCACTTTAATCTCGTAATCGCGTGAGGCGGATTTAGCATCCCCTTCATCATCGTCATTCAATGGGCGCACACCTGCATAAGTCCAGATGATATCGTCAGTTGTGATCGCTTTTTTGAAATTCTTTGAAATGACATCACACAGATAAGCTGCCTCTTCAGGGCTACATTGTGGATTGGTAGGATCGCCTTCGTGGTCGGCATCTGTTGTGCCGATCAAGGTGAAGTCATTTTCATAAGGGATGGTGAATACCAGACGGCCGTCATCGATTTGAAAGAAGTAGGCGCGATCATGGTCGTATATTTTTGGCACAACAATATGTGAGCCCCGCACAAGACGGATTTTTTCAGGTGTCGTGGATTTCAGCTGATCTTCAATAATTGTTTTTACCCAAGGCCCACCTGCATTAATCAAAACCCGCGCTTGAACGCGCTTGGTTTTGCCTGTGTTCATATCTTTCAGGCTGGCAATCCATTGCCCGTCTTTCGGCTTTGCGGTTGTAAATTTGGTGCGCACCATAATCTGTGCGCCACGATCCGCTGCATCACGCGCGTTCAGCACTACAAGGCGCGCATCATCAACAGCGCAATCGGAATATTCAAAACCGATTTTAATGTCGTCCACCAATGGGTTGCCTAACGGGCCTTTGTTTAGATGCACTGTTTTTGTGGGGGGTAGTAATTTACGCCCACCGATGTAATCGTAAATGAACAAACCTGCACGCAGCATCAACTTAGGGCGCATACCTTTGAGATGTGGAAGAACGAAACGCATCGGCCAAGAAATATGCGGCATGTTGCGCAACAGAACTTCGCGCTCAATTAAAGCTTTTTTAACCAACCCAAACTCATAAAATTCCAGATAGCGTAAGCCCCCATGAAACAGCTTTGTGGATGAGGATGAGGTTTCACCTGCCAAATCACCCTGCTCGACTAAGGCAACTTTTAGTCCACGTCCAACCGCATCACGTGCAATACCGCAGCCGTTTACGCCACCACCTATTACCAAAACGTCGTATTGTTCCATAACGGTAATCATTTCTTTCATTGTTTAAGGCGAACCTAAACCTGCCTTTTGAAACAGTCACCCTGTTTCTTGTAATTTGCTTGATTTTGACGCGACGTTCCAACATTGTAACTGAAATTTGATCGGAGAGATAACATGAGAACACGCGCCGCTGTTGCCTTAGAAGCTGGAAAACCGCTTGAGGTTATGGAAGTAAACCTTGAAGGCCCAAAAGCGGGCGAGGTTTTAGTAGAGATTAAAGCCACAGGGCTTTGTCACACGGATGAATTTACCCGTTCTGGTGCTGATCCCGAAGGAATGTTTCCTGCGATTTTGGGTCACGAAGGTGCTGGCGTTGTTGTTGAATGCGGCCCTGGTGTGAAAAATTTGAAAGTCGGCGATCATGTGATCCCGCTATACACACCTGAATGCCGTGAGTGCGATTATTGTCTGAACCCAAAAACCAACCTGTGTCAAGCGATCCGCGGCACCCAAGGTCAAGGTTTGATGCCTGACGGCACCAGCCGTTTTTCAATGCTCGATGGCACACCGATCCTGCATTACATGGGCTGTTCAACTTTTGCCAATCACACAGTTTTACCCGAAATCGCTTTGGCGAAAGTGCGTAAAGACGCACCGTTCGATAAAATTTGCTACATCGGTTGCGGTGTGACCACGGGCATTGGCGCAGTGATTAACACGGCCAAAGTTGAAATTGGGTCAACCGCGATTGTGTTTGGTTTAGGTGGCATCGGTTTGAACGTGGTGCAAGGCTTGCGCCTAGCTGGTGCCGATCAAATCGTAGGTGTAGATCTGAATGACGGCAAAGTTGAAATGGCAACACGGTTTGGCATGACCGACTTTGTAAACCCTGCAAACGTAAGCGGTGACTTGGTTGAACATCTGGTAGCCTTAACAGGGGGCGGTGGTGATTATACGTTTGACGCAACTGGCAATGTCGGTGTGATGCGCACTGCATTGGAAACCGCGCACAAAGGTTGGGGCGAAAGTGTTATCATCGGTGTGGCCCCGGCGGGTGCCGAGATTAGCACGCGGCCATTTCAGTTGGTAACTGGTCGTGTTTGGCGTGGCACTGCTTTTGGCGGTGCGCGCGGACGCACGGATGTGCCGAAAATCGTAGACTGGTACATGGATGGAAAAATTGAAATCGATCCAATGATTACCCATAAAATGCCACTGGAAGACATCAACAAAGGTTTTGATTTGATGCACGAAGGGAAATCAATTCGGGCCGTGGTAGAATTTTAAAACTGACAACAATTCGCAAAGCAGAAAAACAGGATCATCCAGCCATTTGGGCGATCCTGAAACCAATTTTTCGGGCGGGCGAAACCTATGCAGTTGAGCCTGACATTTCTAAAGCCAGTGCTGTAGCGTATTGGTGTGGTGGTAATCATACAGCCTTTGTTGCAGAACAAGCGGGCCGTGTTCTGGGCACTTACTATATATGTCCTAATACGGGCGGTAATGGCGGGCATATCTGTAATTGTGGGTTTGCCACCTCTGTAGACGCGCAAGGTTTGGGCATTGCGCGTGCGATGCTAGAACACAGTTTAAAAGTGGCCCCTGAAATGGGGTTTCGCGCGATGCAATTCAATTTTGTCCTGTCATCCAACACCCGTGCTGTGGCGATTTGGAAAAAATACGGGTTTCAGGTTATCGGGCAAATCCCTGAAGCGTTTAACCACCCTAAAGACGGATTCGTCGATGCATTAGTCATGCACAAAAAGTTATAAAGATAACGGTTTTGCCTGCTTACACGGCGATGTATGGTAGCTAAATATTATAGGATTAAGGGAATTTAATGGAGCATTATGATTTAATCGTTATCGGCAGTGGGCCTGCGGGGCGCGCGGCGGCAATTCAAGCCGCCAAGTTACGACGCCGTGTTCTGGTGATTGAACGCAATCCACGCATGGGTGGGGTTTCGGTGCATACTGGCACGATCCCGTCAAAGACCTTACGCGAAACAGTTATGAACCTATCGGGCTGGCGTGAGCGCAGTTTTTATGGCCGTTCTTATCGTGCTAAGGAAGAGATTAAAGCCAGTGATCTAAAAGAGCGTTTGCACAAAACCCTAGATCACGAAGTTGATATTATGGAGCATCAGTTCGCGCGTAACCATGTGGAAAGCATGACGGGGGATGCGCGTTTCATTGGTAAGAACGAAGTTGCCGTAGACGTAGCAGGCGATGAAAACTGCCACCTGACTGCCGATCGGTTTCTAATTGCAACGGGTACCCACACCTATCGCCCCGATTATATTCCCTTTAACAAAACCACAGTTGTGGACGGCGATGATTTATTGGATTTGGATACGATCCCACGCAGTCTGATTGTGATCGGTGCTGGTGTGATTGGGGTTGAATATGCCACCATGTTCAGCGCGCTGGATGTGCGGGTGACTTTGGTAGAACCGCGCGATTCGTTTTTGGATTTTATCGACAAAACATTGATTGCGGAATTCACCCAGCAAATCCGCACCAATGGTGTTGATATACGCCTTGGCTCTGCGGTTGAAAAAGTTGAAGACAAGGCTGGATTTGTGGAAATATCGATGGCCAATGGCCGCCATGTACGCGCAGAAATGTTGCTATTTGCAGCTGGGCGTATGGGGAGTACGCAAAGCTTAAACTTAGAAGCGGCTGGGCTGGAAACAGATAATCGCGGACGCTTAGATGTGAACCGCAAAACCTATCAGACTGATGTGCCACATATCTATGCTGCGGGGGATGTGATCGGGCATCCAAGCCTTGCCTCAACTTCGCTACAACAGGGCCGGATTGCAGCTTGTCATGCATTGGAAACACCGACATTGCCAGAAAGCCCATGGTTTCCTTACGGGGTATATTCGGTGCCTGAAATGTCCACCGTTGGCATGTCCGAGGAAGAGGTGAATGGGCTTGATATCCCTTATGAAGTGGGTGTCGCACGGTTTTCGGAAACTTCGCGTGGGCATATTATGGGGCTGGATCGTGGGATGTTGAAAATGCTGGTGTCCCTGAAAACCCGGCGTTTGTTGGGTGTACAAATCGTAGGCGAAGGAGCAACAGAATTGATCCATATCGCGCAGGCGGTTTTGAACCTGAAAGGCACGGTGGATTATTTTGTTGAGAACACATTCAATTACCCTACTTTGGCCGAGGCCTATAAGGTTGCGGGGTTGGATGCATTCAATCGGATGCCGATCCCTGATGAATTCAAGGTAAAGTCCAAAGAAAAATGACCCGCATTTTCATAGACGCTGACGCATGCCCCGTGAAGGATGAAACAGTTCGCGTGGCTGAGCGGCACAAGTTGCAGACCTATATTGTGTCCAACGGTGGTTTGCGACCAAACTTGCACCCACTGGTGGAAAATGTGATTGTATCCGATGGGCCTGATGTGGCCGATATGTGGATTGCTGATCGCGCAGGTTTGGGTGATGTGGTGGTGACAGGGGATATTCCGTTGGCGGCGAAATGCATTGAAAATGATGCGCAAGTGATCCAGCATAACGGCGAGGTTTTCACTAAGGGTAATATCGGAAATCGTTTGGCAACACGCGATTTGATGGCCGATTTACGTGCCGCTGATCCGTTTCGCCAAGGTGGTGGTAAGCCGTTTTCAAAGGCGGATAGATCGCGGTTTTTAGATATGCTGGAACGCGAAGTTCAGATGGCTAAACGGATGCAGCCTAAATGATAAAAGCGGTGATATTTGATATTGGTAATGTGCTGATCGAATGGCAACCAGAACGGTTTTATGATGCTGCTATTGGCATTGATAAACGCAAAAAAATGTTTGAAGCAGTTAATTTACACGGCATGAACGATGTGGTTGACGGGGGCGGGCCGTTTCAAGAAACCATTTATGCATGGGCCGAAAAGTACCCAGAATTCCGTGCTGAAATCCGTATGTGGCATGACCATTGGATTGAAATGGCAACGCCTGCGATTGATCTATCGTGGGCCAGCCTGCGAGCGTTGCAGGCAAAGGGTATTCCTGTATTTGCCCTGTCCAATTTTGGTATCGACAGCTTTGCTTATGCGCAAACGAAATACCCCGATCTTGACCTGTTCGATCAACGTTATATCTCGGGTCATATGGGTGTAATCAAGCCTGCCGAACAGATTTACCAGCTGTTGGAAGACGGTTGCGGGCTGGCACCTGAAACCTTATTATTTACCGATGATCGCCCCGAAAATATTGACGCGGCCAATAATCGGGGGTGGCATACACATCTGTTTCATGGGCCAAAGGGCTGGGTTGAATGTTTGGTTTCCCACGGATTGTTGGCGCGCTCAGATATAGAAGGATAAGCACATGACAATACCTTTTATCAGTTTCGATGAGATGGATAATATCCTGAATTGGGGTGATGTAACGGATGCAATGTTGGCAGGTCACAACTTGCCAAAAGCTAGTATTTCGGATGGGCTTGTATATCGGGGGGACGATACGCTTTTATCACGCTCTGCTTGGATTGATGGGTTAGGTGTGTTGGTGAAAAGCGCAACAATCGTGCCTGAAAATACCGCCAAGGGCATCCCGATGGTTAATGGCGGGGTAATGTTGTTTGATGATGAAACCGGGCAGTTGGAAGCACTGGTTGATTTTCATCTGGTGACGAAATGGAAAACTGCCGCTGACAGTTTGCTGGGGGCGAAACGACTGGCGCGGCCTGACAGTAAGAATTTTTTGATTGTTGGTGCGGGAACAGTTTCGCGCAATATGGTTTCGGCCTATGCCAGTGCCTTTGCAGATGCGCGGTTTATGGTTTGGAACCGCAACCCTGATAATGCGCGCAAGATGGTAGCAGACCTGTCTGACAGTTTTGATATTTTACAGGTTGACGATCTGGAAGCGGCTGTAAGGCGCGCTGATATAATTACCTGCGCTACAATGGCGTCAGATCCGGTGATTAAAGGGGCGTGGTTACAGGCGGGTCAACATCTGAACCTGATCGGTGCGTATCGCCCCGATATGCGTGAGGCCGATGATCTGGCCTTGCAAAGGGCGCGCATTTTTGTCGATAGCCGTGAAACAACGGTCAATCATATTGGTGAATTAATATTGCCTATTGCCAGTGGGGTTATTTCAGAAAATGATGTGATTGCAGATTATTATGACATTGCTAAAGGCACATTTGCCAGCACGGATAATGCGGAAATAACACTGTTTAAAAACGGTGGCGGGGCGCATCTGGATTTGATGACGGCAAAACTGATTTTGCAAAAATGGCGCGAAGCTTAATCCGCTTCTTGTGAGTCGTCTGATACAGTCAAAACACTATCCACAAAAGACAAAGCACCAACTGATTTGGTAACATCATCACTTGCAGGCGGGGTTTTCCAATCCATGCTATCAAAAGCTTTGCAATTATCGCATTTAGGCGCCCAGACCTCATGTATTTTATTACATGAATTACAAATCCAACGTGGCCCACGAGAAGCAACAAGGGCTTTATTCAACCATCCACGCACAACCTTATCGTCAGCACCATCACCGCGATGAATTGCCGCCATAATAGACAAAGATCGCGCATTTGGCTGTGTTTCATGCAGGTCACCCAATGCGCGACGCGCGGCAGGAAAATCTTCATCAGCCAATGCCAGTTCAGCCTTTAGCAGGCGTGTTTCAATGCTAGTTGGGTTTATTTTGGTTAATGCAGCAAACCGCTTAATACGCTGGGCAGAGGTTTCATCTTCTTCTATGTCAGCAAAAGCGGCTGCAAGGTCAGGGTGCGGGTTGCCATTCCATGCTTTTTTAAGACCCTTTGCAGCGGCAGATTTATCGCCTGATGCTATGTGCATTTCAGCGGCTAAAACAGCAGCTGGAATTAATGTTGGCGCAAGTTTATTAGCGTTTACTGCAGCGGTCTTACCCGCTTCCACATCACCTTTATCCAATAAATCTTTGGCGTTTGCCATACCTAGTATCGCTTCGCGGCGTTTGCCTACGTCTTTGGGTAAAGTCCCTTTGCGTACTTTTGTTACAAGTGTATCACGTGCGCCAACCCAATCACCCGCATCCGATTGCATATCAAACAGCAGGTTTTGCGTTTCAACATGCGCTGGATGCAAAGCAAACGCTTTTTGTGCCAGTTTCATAGCTGTTTCAGTATCGCCTTCAGCCAGTTTTTGTTTCATCAAACCGCGCACGCCCACAAATCGGGTGCGGTCATTTTCAAGCAGTTTTTTGTAATACTTCAATGCTTTTTTAGTGTCGCCAGTCATTTCAGCCGCTTGTGCATTAACCAGATTAGTCAACTCTGGACGGCCCAGCATTTTTTCTGCTTTTGATACTTGTGCAAGTGCATTTCTACCCTCACCCGCAGCCAAAGACACCATACCATCGGCAAGCGCATCAAAGCCATTTTTCTCACGATTGTTATGAAAGTAACGGGAAATCGCAGTTTCATCCCCGTTGAAAAATCTGAAAACCGCGAATAGCAAGCCCATAACAATGGTAAATATCCATATTGAAATAAGCAGAAATGTTATACCTATTACAGCCATTAACGGGCTAAAGCTATATTCCATTGATGCAACGGATATGCGCACTTCGCCGCCAGTTTCAATTACAAACGCAATGCCGAATGTGATTAAGGCAATGGTGCCAATAAACAGAATAATTCGTATGAGTGACCAAATCATAATCTTGCCCGCCTACCTTTGCGCTATCGTTAATTGTTGTTGCAATGATTGCACAGCTAATGTTGCCCCTGCCAGTTTAGCCAATGCAGCTACCCAGTCAGACATGGTTTTTTTTGCAAGATCGCTAAGGGCGTTTGTTTCAGCCAAAGCCGTCCCTAAATCACGTTCATCAAGTGCGCCTTCAATCCGTGAGAACACCGCATCCATCGTATCGCCCGCTTGCGGCTCCAATGATCGCGTGCCCACTTGTGATTTAAGAAATGAGGTGAACTTGTTTAAAACACTTTCATCCGCACGTGCCTTTATATCTGCGCGAATAGCAACGCGTGCCAGTTGTGGTAATTGCTTTTTCAGATCAGACAAAGACGGCGCACCTTGGGTAGCCACAGCTGATAACTCGGTAGGAATTACAACGCCATTAATACCGCTAAGATGATCCAATGCTTTGGTAAAAGGTTGGCCCGTTTCCAAAGCATCGGTTATTTGAGACAGCGCATTTGTTGCATTGGCCAACCGCAGCTTGCTTGCAGCATCTTGTTGTACTTCGGTAGCCTGTGCCTGACTTTTGTTTAGGTCTTGTTGTGCTGCAATAATCGCTGCCAGCTTTTCTTCGAATTGGGTAATGACCTCTTCTGAAACGCTACCCCCTTCAGAGGTTAAGGCTTGGCGTGCGCTGACTTCGGCAATTTCCGACTGAACCGCATCAAAGGCGCCTTGAAGGGCCTGAATATTATCCGACAACATCGCAATCGAAGTGCTTAAATCTGCATCTTTTGCATCAAGCTGGTCAAGCAACAGCTTAACTTGATCTATAGTATCTTGTTGAAGGTTCGCCGTTTCAATTTCTGCAATGCGCAGCTCTAGCTTAGCTTCTACTGTTTCGATTTGTGCAGAAATATCCGCCTGAGGCGATAAAAACTCTGCGACAGGTTTCAACCCTGCAGGTAAGACGGGGGCAATTTTTGGGCCAGCCCATAGTGCCACAACAACGCCAACTGTAAATATAGCCAGAAACCGCAATATACGCGAAGACAGTGAAACATGTTCTTCGTGCTCTAGGTCATATTCTTCGACAATTTCATAATGATCGTCTGAAGTATCTTCGCTAGACGCTGCTTCAGATTCAGTTTGTGCTGCTTCTTCGTTATCCGCTTCTGCCAATTCTACCACATCCAAGATTTTTTCATCTTCTGGTGGCAGTTCCGCTTTAGCTTTATCTGTGTCTTTTTTCGCCACGGGAATACCTTTTATCAATCGGATTTAATATAAGCCTCTGTTTGCCGATCTTAAAGCCTTTGTTCTTAAATCGGCGAGATTAAGCTGTCTTTTACCAACGCCAATAAACTTACGCGATCAGGCTTGGGGCTAATTTTGATGTTTACCCCTGTTAAATCGTCAAAAACCGCTGCTATCTTTGGGCTGATGCAAATTATTGTCAGATCATCTGGCTTTAAACCAATAAGCGCCGCTTGCACCCGCTTGGCAATTTCTTGTGACAAGACAGGTAAAACAACCGAAGATGATTCGATTAGGGTTTTTGCATCCTGTGGCAAAGGTAGGAATATTTGCTGGTATAAAATGATGTCATTGGCAACATACCCCATTGCGGTCAATTCTTTCACCAAATCCACACTGACAATTTGCGCCCTTGGGTAGACTATCTGATTATGATGCACAGTTTGCGTTTCATAAAATGAAATGAGGTTTTGGGCAGTTTCAAAAATATTTGAAACGGTAAACCCTGCATTTTCAGCTGTTTTTTGCGTGACAGAGCCAACACACAATACTTTTTGCCCTCGCTGTTTTGTTTGACTAGAATACAACCTGACCGCATTGGATGATGTGAAAATCAGTGTATGGGCATCTGATATTGGGTGTTTCACAGTCAACGGCTTTATCTGAACCATCGCGGCAAACATCACAGTGTTAGGCGTAGCCAGTTCTGCGACGAAATCAGTTGCCTGACCTTGCGCGCGAACCATCAGTAAAGTTTTTTCCATTCTATTCATAATGCCGCTGCCATTGCTTGCTTGCAGGTCAGGTGATAACTCGGCTTTAAATGAACATGTAAGGTGCTTTTTGGCAATGTCTGAAACTGTCACAATATTAGGTTTGGAAAGTAGTTGCGATGATACGGCAGCCTCAGTTCTGCGCCATGTAGCAGGTCAACCTGCACAAATTCTGTCATCTGTTGTGTTTGACCAAAGCGATCTACATGCAGATTTTGGTGGTGTGGTGCCTGAAATAGCCGCGCGTGCCCATGCTGAACGATTGGATATTTGTGTTGAAGCCGCTTTAAAAGAAGCGGCAATGAATTTAACCGATATGGATGCGATAGCCGTTACATCTGGGCCGGGGTTGATAGGGGGTGTGCTAAGTGGCGTTATGTGCGCCAAAGGCTTGGCGGCAGGTTCTGGCAAACCTTTGATAAGTGTTAACCATCTGGCAGGTCACGCACTGACACCGCGTATGACGGATGGCACAGCATTTCCGTATCTGATGCTTCTGGTTAGCGGCGGGCATTGCCAGTTTCTGATCGTACACGCAGCCGATAAGTTTACACGATTGGGCGGAACGATTGATGACGCCCCAGGGGAAGCGTTTGATAAAACCGCTAAACTACTAGGCTTAGGCAACCCTGGTGGGCCTTTGGTAGAAAAAGAAGCTGAAAGAGGTGATGCTAGCCGCTTTAAACTACCCCGGCCTTTGCTGGATCGTGCGGGGTGCGATATGTCATTTTCAGGCTTGAAAACAGCACTTCGGCGCGCGCGTGATTTGATTGTGGATGAAAAAGGTGGGCTGACAGTGCAAGATCGTGCTGATCTTTGTGCAGGGTTTCAAGCGGCTGTGGCTGATAGTTTAGTTGAAAAAACCCGAAGGGCCTGTTTGGCTTTTATGGACCAGACAAATACACCAACACCTGTGCTTGCTGTTGCAGGCGGGGTTGCTGCAAACACAGTTATTCGAGATGGGTTGCAAGGGCTATGCAAGGCGCAAGGCTTTGCGTTTTTAGCACCCCCTTTGAAATATTGCACCGATAACGCCGCGATGATTGCATGGGTTGGTGTTGAAAAATATCGTGCAGGGGATTTCAGTACGATGGCAATGGCCGCCCGTCCGCGCTGGCCGCTGGATCAAACTGCAAAACCAATGTTAGGGTCGGGTAAAAAAGGGGCCAAGGCATGAGTAATATCGGGGTGATCGGTGCGGGCGCCTTTGGTACCGCTTTGGCCAGTGTACTGGCAAGTGGTGGGAATACTGTGACGCTTTGGGGGCGGGATGCAGGGCAAATGCAGCGGATAGACAAAACGCATCAAACCCCGTACTTGCCTGAAATAACTTTGCCTGACGGGTTAAAGGGAACGTGTGAGTTGTCTGATCTTAATGGGTCAGATGTTGTGTTGATGGTTGTGCCTGCACAAGTAACACGGTCAGTTTTACAAGCTGAAAACTTTGCCGCGATCAACTGCCCTATCCTAATGTGCGCAAAAGGGATTGAGCTGAAAAACGGGCTTAACCAAACGGATATTTTGCATGAGGAATTACCGCAATGCGTTACGGGTGCAATCTCTGGCCCGGGCTTTGCTGCTGAGATTGCCAATGGCAAACCAACGGCACTAACGCTTGGCATAAGGGATGCAGGTCTTGGAATTGAGCTGCAAAAGATACTTTCTACACCTACGATGCGGATGTATTTGTCTGATGATGTGAAAGGCGTGCAACTGGGCGGCGCGTTGAAAAATGTCTATGCGATTGCTTGTGGTATTGTGCGCGGTGCAGGTTTGGGCGAAAGTGCGCAAGCGGCTTTGTTGACGCGCGGCTTTGCTGAATTTACAACATTGGCTGCAAAGATGGGTGCAAAACCTGAAACCCTATCAGGCCTGTCTGGCTTTGGTGATTTAGTGTTAAGTTGCACATCACCACAATCGCGCAACTACTCTTTTGGGTACCAGGTAGGAACTATTGCTGACTTTGGGCAAACCAAAACCGTAGAAGGTATTGCATCAGCATTGGCGGTTGGTGCGCTGGCAGATCAGTATAAAATTGAAATGCCGATTTGCGCTGCCGTGTCCGCCGTATTACAAAAGAAATTATCGGTTAAGGACGCATTGCGGCAGTTAATGTCTAGGCCGCTGAAACGAGAGGTATAGCAGATGGCTTATTGGTTGTTTAAATCTGAACCTAACTCATGGGGCTGGGATAAGCAGGTCGCTAAAGGGCAAATCGGTGAAGAATGGGATGGGGTGCGCAACTATCAGGCACGCAATTTCATGCGCCAAATGGCGGTCGGCGATTTGGGTTTTTTTTATCATTCGGTGAACGAAAAGCGCATTGTCGGTGTGATTGAGGTTAGTGCAGAATGCCACTCTGACAGCACAACAGACGATCCGCGCTGGGAATGTGTAGATATTCGTGCGGTTGGGGATATGCCTGTCCCCGTAACACTGGAACAAATTAAAGCGGATGTGCGATTAGTGGATATGATCCTAGTCAGGAATTCGCGCTTGTCTGTGCAGCCTGTAACTGAAAATGAATGGCAGATCATTTGTGATCTGGGTGGATATAAAGGTTAATTACATGAGCAATCCTTGCATAATTTGCGTAGCTATTACGGGCTCTGTACCTACGAAAGCGCATAACCCTGCAGTGCCTACAACGGTTTCAGAACAAGTAGAAAGCACACACGCAGCATTTGAGGCAGGGGCGACCATTGCCCATTGTCATGTGCGTAATGAAGATGAAACGCCTAGTTCTGATCCTGAACGGTTTGCCGCTTTGAAAGAGGGGATTGAAAAACATTGCCCCGGCATGATTGTACAACTTTCCACCGGTGGCCGTTCTGGTGCGGGGCATGAACGCGGTGGCATGTTGTCGTTATCACCTGATATGGCATCGCTATCTGTTGGCTCAAACAATTTTCCGACGCGGGTTTATGAAAATCAGCCTGATCTGGTTGATTGGTTGGCGTCCGAAATGATTAAATATAATGTGAAACCTGAAATTGAGGCGTTTGATCTGTCGCATATTTTTCAGGCGGTAAAAATGCAGGCAGATAGCCGCCTGAAAGGGCCGCTTCACATTCAGTTTGTGATGGGTGTGCAAAATGCGATGCCTGTGGATAGGGACGTTTTCGATTTTTACGTGAAAACTGTCAAACGTATAGCACCTGATGCCACGTGGTGCGGTGCAGGCGTTGCCTCTGGCCAGATTGCCCTGAATGAATGGTCGATCGCATCAGGTGGGCATACCCGAACGGGGTTGGAAGATAACATGCGTATTGATCGCAATACGCTGGCCCCATCGAATGCGGCTTTGGTGGCGCGTGCGGTAGAGCTGTGTGAAAAATACGAACGGCCTGTGGCCAGTTGGCAGCAAGCGCGTGATATTTTGGGGTTGCCGTTGAAGGCATAAAAAAGGGCGCCGTAATGGGCACCCTTTATCTGACTGACTATAAGGCTTAGCCGTAAATAGACTCTTTGCCGAAATGTTTTGCCAGCATGTAATACACAACTGCGCGGTATTTGTTACGGTTCGACTGGCCGTATGTTGTTAGGACAGAATTGATTGCATCCATCAATTCAGGGCCGTCAGACAGGCCTAATTTTTTAATCAAGAAATTGTTCTTAACAGTTTCAAGTTCACTTTCCTGCGTACCCGCAACGGTTGATGCGTCTGCATTATAAATTGCAGGGCCGCAACCAATGGTTACTTTGGTTAGCAGATCCATATCTGGCTCAACCCCACATTTATTGCGTAGGTCGTCTGCATATGTAGCGATTAAATCATCACGTTTGCTCATAGAATTAATTTCCTTCCCTATTATCGAGGTGTCTCGAGTTTTACTGGTAAGAGCGACGGAGCAAGATACAGGCACCCTTCCTAGTGAAAAGATAGGTGAAGTAGAGGCACAAAAAAAGGGGTAAGATTAAAATATCTAAAATAGGTGGTTTTTGACTAACACATGTGGAATTGCCCTGTCGCCGTTCGCTGTACGGCAGCCCACACTTCGGCCCAAACAAAAACGGCCAGCACTAATGCTGGCCGTTTTATATAATCCTAATGCTTTTACCTAGTAACGGTAATGCTCTGGCTTGTATGGGCCAGTTGTTTCTACACCAATGTAATCTGCTTGCTCTTTTGACAATTCAGTCAATTTCACGCCGATTTTTGCAAGGTGCAGGCGGGCTACTTTTTCGTCTAGGTGCTTCGGCAAGATGTAAACTTGGTTTTCGTATTCATCACCTTTAGTCCAAAGTTCAATTTGCGCTAGAACTTGGTTAGTGAATGACGCTGACATCACAAAAGATGGGTGGCCTGTGGCGTTCCCTAAGTTCAACAAACGGCCCTGAGACAATAGAATCATACGGTTGCCTGATGGCATCTCATACATGTCCACTTGGTCTTTGATGTTTATCATTTTCAGGTTGTCCAGCTGTGCGACCTGAATTTCATTGTCGAAGTGGCCGATGTTACCAACGATGGCCATATCTTTCATCGCACGCATGTGCTCAATGCGGATGATGTCTTTGTTGCCGGTTGTTGTGACGAAAATATCAGCGTCGGCCACTGCATCTTCTAGCGTTGTAACCTCAAAGCCATCCATTGCTGCTTGTAGCGCACAAATTGGGTCAATTTCAGTTACTTTAACACGTGCGCCCGCACCTTGAAGGGATGCAGCAGACCCTTTGCCAACATCACCGTAGCCACAAACAACAGCGGTTTTACCAGCCATCATTGTGTCTGTTGCGCGGCGGATGCCGTCTACCAATGATTCTTTACAACCGTATTTGTTGTCGAACTTCGACTTGGTAACACTGTCGTTCACGTTGATCGCAGGGAAAGGCAATTCGCCATTTTTGTGCAATTCGTACAGACGGTGCACACCTGTTGTGGTTTCTTCAGATACACCTTGGATTTGATCGCGCATTTTTGTGAACCAACCAGGGGAAGCCGCCATGCGTTTTTTAATCTGCACTTGGATCGCTTCTTCTTCTTCAGAGCCTGCAACACCAAATGCTTCGCCGGCTTCGATGCGTGCGCCCAACAGGATGTAAAGTGTGGCATCACCGCCATCGTCTAGGATTAGGTTAGGGCCGTCTGCAAACATGAAAGATTTATCTAAGTAATCCCAATGTTCTGTGAGTGTTTGACCTTTGATCGCAAACACTGGAACGCCAGAGGCAGCAATGGCAGCCGCCGCGTGATCTTGTGTTGAAAAAATGTTGCAAGATGCCCAGCGCACATCCGCACCAAGGGCTGTCAGAGTTTCGATCAGAACAGCCGTCTGGATCGTCATGTGCAAAGAGCCAACGATGCGCGACCCTTTTAGGGGTTGGCTGGCACCAAACTCTTCGCGCAGTGACATCAATCCCGGCATTTCAGTTTCAGCAATACCCAATTCTTTGCGGCCAAATTCAGCCAGTGAAATGTCTTGAACTATATAATCATTGGCCATCTGAAGGCTCCTTTATTAAAAATCATACGCTTGGGGTGGCATGTAACATTGGAATTGGGTATCGACAAGGGTTCAGATACTACGGGGTTTTCATGTCACAACAATCTATACAACCACGCGCATGGCAAAGGATGCTTTCAGGGCGTAGGCTTGATTTATTGGATCCATCCCCATTGGACATAGAGATCGAAGATATTGCGCATGGGTTGTCTTTTGTTGCCCGCTGGAATGGGCAAACTATTGGAAATTATCCTTACTCTGTTGCCGAGCATTCCATTTTTGTAGAAGAGCTTTTTACACGGCTTAATCCACGTATTGATGTGAAATGGCGCTTGGCAGCACTTCTGCACGATGCGCCTGAATATGTAATTGGTGATATGATATCGCCTGTTAAAAATGCTGTTGGGCCCGATTATGAAGTGTTGGATGATCGGTTAACGGCAGCAATTCATTTGCGCTTTGGCCTGCCCGCAAAAATCCCTGCCATCATCAAGAAACAGATTAAACGGGCCGATAAATTGTCCGCTTGGCTGGAAGCGGTGCAAATAGCGGGGTTTTCTGTGGAAGAAGCCGATAAGTTATTCGGCAAACCTGTTTTATCAGACTTGCCAAAGCGTACCCTTAGGCCACATGCTCCCAAAGAAGTTAAGGGACGATTCTTGGAACTTTTTTCGGATTTGACAAATGGATAAACTAGACCCCGCAAAGCTGTATTATATTGATGCATCGCCATTTGCACGGCTGTGTCGGATATTGATCGATGAATGGCAGGTGCCTGTGCATTTGGTTGAAGTTCCCTTTCCACTTCCCGACACTTTCTTTGAGATTAACCCAATGGGCCAAGTCCCTGTACTGGAAACCATTGGTGAGATGATTTTTCCAACGGCACAAATTGTGGAACAACTTTGGGCAATGACCATAGAGGCCAGAGAACCATATTTGGATCCTCTTGCTGATCGTCAATTACTGACCGTTATATTGGGGTTGGGAAATTTTCTGGTCTTGGGCAATCAACAGGCGCGGGCTGGATTGGAACAAACTGGTGAAAACAAGCTTGGGTTCAACCCTGCGGAACGTCACCAAATGCGCGTGCAGAAATGTCTTGATTGGATTGATACACGTGCGCAAACGTGGCTGACAGGGGATGAGCCAAATGTTTGTGATTACGCTTTGGCCTGTATATTGCTTTACTCCGATGCACGCCGCCCGATTGAGTGGCGCAATCGTGTGAAGCTTGCAAAAATCGTAGACGGACTGCGAGAGCGGCCAAGTTTTACGGCGACCGCCCCTGCACCCTTATAATAATTTACCAATGCCCACTTATCTTTGCGATGTCCCGTTGGCGTTGCGCATCAATCTTATGTTGTTGCTGTGCCAGATAGCGGCGGCGCATATCCGCTTCACGGTGGTCTGGTCTATGACCTTTAGTACCGGTCGCTGTCATCATTGCATCTGCTATAATAGTTAACATATCTAAATCCTTTTTTTGCTTCTTTGTTTGTTTTATGGCTGCTTTAGTGCAACAATACGACTCAGTAAGATTTTTAACATGTAAGGTAAGCTATTATATGGACTGGCGGAAAATTCCATCCCTTGCTTCACTTCGTGCATTTGAAGCAACAGCACGTCTAAGCAGCTTTAGCAAAGCCGCTCGCGAGCTAAATGTCACGCATGCCGCGATTGCACAGCATGTGCGTAGTTTAGAAGCCGCGTTTTCGGAAACCTTGGTTGTACGACAAGGGCGCGGCATGGCGACAACGACTAAGGGGGCAGCCCTTGCGGAAAGCTTGCAATCCGGATTTTCTACGATTGCGCAGGGTGTCGAAGACTTGCGTCACTTCAGCGAAAACCGGCCCCTGAATATATCCCTGACACCCGCATTTGCCACTAATTGGCTGATGCCACGTATCGGTGATTTTTGGGCAAAACACCCAGATGTAACTGTAAACCTTAACCCTAGCATCAACCTGATAGACCTTGCCCGTGACGGTGTAGATATGGCGATCAGATATGGGCGTGGCGATTGGCGGGGGTTGGAATGCGAAGCCCTGACCAGTGGTGATTATGTTGTTGTGGTACACCCAGATCTGATTGCAGGGCGTACATATAATTGTTTGCAGGATTTAATCGATATTCCTTGGGTGTTCGAAAATCACATGACGGAACGCAAATCTTTGATTGAGAACGAAGGCGTTGATTTAGCAAAAGTGAAGACCAGTATGATGAATACTAATGAGTTGGTTTTGTCTGCGGTTAGGGCAAGATTAGGAATGTCATCGCAACCCCTTGCCTTAGTGGAAAGTGAGATCAAATCAGGTACACTTACCAAGGTCTGTAGTATGAAGGATGATGGCCTAGGTTATTACATGGTTACGCGCAAACACCATGAAACACCTGCTTTGCTGACATTCAAGAAATGGTTGCGCCGCGCGGCAAAAACTTAGCGCGGGCTGCGTTTGGCCAAAATGCGCTGTAATGTACGACGGTGCATGTTCAAACGGCGTGCGGTTTCAGATACATTGCGATCACACAGCTCAAACACCCGCTGGATATGTTCCCAGCGCACACGGTCTGCGGACATCGGGTTTTCGGGGGGTGGCGGTTTTGCACCTGGTATTGCCAGTAATGCGTTAGTAACATCATTTGCATCCGCAGGTTTAGCCAGATAATCTGTTGCACCTATCTTCACGGCAGCAACGGCTGTCGCAATAGCGCCGTACCCTGTTAAAACAATAACCTTAGCTTCTGGGCGGCGGGCCCGCAAAACTTCGACAACATCCAAACCGTTGCCATCAAGCAATCGAAGATCGACAACTGCATATGCTGGAGGTGTTGCGGTACAAAAGGCACGTCCACCTGCCACCGAGTCTAATGCGGTTGGGTTAAAACCCCTTTTTTCCATTGCACGGGCTAACCGTCTGCGAAATGGTTCATCATCGTCTAAAATTAACAGGCTGTTATCTTGGCCAATTTCCCGCAGCGTTTCTTTAGACATATTCACCATCTTTTTTTAATTTCTACAGGACATTTTATAGAGAAGAACACCGATGGTCAATTTTATGTGGGTTAATTTGCAAAACATGTGATTTTTTGTGCTACTTGTTCAGGAGATTGATCGCGCGAAATATAATCCAGAAATCCACTTGGTGACATCAAATAGCTAAACGTCGAATGATCCATAAGATAATCTTCGCCATTTCCGTTTTTACGGTAATATGTTTTGTAAGCTTTTGATGCGACCGATACCTGCGCCTCTGTGCCTGTAAGCCCAATCATTTTTTCATGCATAACATCAACATAATCTGACAGTGCTGCAGGTGTGTCGCGGGCAGGGTCTATTGTGATAAATACTGGTGTCACATCAATACCTGCCTCATCCAGCAAATCTACTGCCTCTACATTGCGGGCCATATCCAATGGACAAACATCTGGGCAAAATGTGTATCCAAAATAAACTAATGACAACCCAGTGATAACATCCTTATCAGTCACAGGCGTACCTTTGTGTGTTACAAGTTCAAATGGCCCACCAATTTGTGGATTTCCCGCAATAACGCCCGTTGGTGTACAAACAGATGCAGGCTTTAGAAATGCAAAATATACCCCGACGGCAAGCAATGTTGCGGCAGTAGTTGATGCAAGTATCGCTATGTGCTTTGACATTGTATTTCCTGTATAGATTAGTTCTATTCGTTCATCTAACGTCGACCGGCAGAATGCAAGTCACAAGAAGGATAGTCAGTGTCGCACCAAGCTACAAATTTACACGCACGTGAGGCCCGTAGTGACTGGATACGTTTACGGACATTGATAATTTTGCGGTGGCTGGCAATTAGTGGTCAAGTTTGCACAGTTATTTTTGCAGTTTATTATCTAGAACTTGCGATTCCGTTTCGGCTTTGCCTATTAGTTATAACTGCGTCTGTTCTATTCAATCTGCTTGCAACGTTTGTTTTACCTTCAAATAAGCGCCTGTCAGAACGCGAAGCAATGATGTCATTATTGTTTGATCTGGGACAGCTTGTTATACTTTTGTATTTAACTGGGGGGTTAAACAATCCGTTTGTTTTGTTAATCCTCGCGCCTGTCACGATTGCCGCAACGGCCCTGACACTATATGCAACTTTAGTTTTAAGCATGACAGCTATCATATTGATAAGCATTCTAAGCTTTTATTACATACCACTTACCACCTTATCAGGGGACATTTTAGAACTACCCAAAATATTCATTGGTGGCATGTGGGTTGCACTTGCGATTGGTATTTTATTTCTTGCAAGCTACGCACGACGCGTAACTGCCGAGATGTTTTCCATGTCGCAAGCCCTGTCAGCCACACAAATGGCGCTTGCCCGCGAATATCAATTAACCGCTTTAGGCGGTGTTGTTGCCGCCGCCGCCCATGAAATGGGAACACCTTTGGCAACAATTAAGCTTGTTTCATCTGAGCTAGAATCAGAATTGGAACAATACCCAGAACTACAAGAGGATGCCCTGTTGATTAAGCAACAAGCTGAACGGCTTGGCCATATTTTGAATGATATGGGGCGCACAGGAAAAGATGATCTGTTACTGAAACACGCCCCAATTACCGAAGTCGTGCGCGAAGCAGCTGAACCACATGAGAACAGGGGAAAAGAGCTGATATTTTTGACAAACAAACAAATTGGCAACGCGTATGTGCAAAATACACCAATGGTACCCCGCCATCCTGAAATTATTCACGGGCTAAGGAATTTGGTGCAAAATGCAGTTGATTTTTCTAACGCGGTTGTTTTGATTGACGTCACTTGGGATGATACGTCTATCCGTATTATGGTGGGTGACGATGGAAGCGGGTATCCTGTTGATCTACTGGATAGAATTGGTGATCCGTTTATCAGCAAACGTAAAAAATATACACCACGCGATCATGCTTTTACCGATTATCAGGGCATGGGATTAGGATTGTTTATAGCCAAAACATTACTAGAACGATCTGGCGCCGAATTAACTTTTACCAATGCAGCACCCAATCCATTGCCACAAAAACCTGGGCATGATTTACCTGACCCAAGAATTACAGGCGCAATCGTTGGTGTAAAATGGAAACGTGAAGAATTGGAAAAAGATCTAGAAATTGTACGCGAGGCATTAGGGCCAAATCAACAATTTGAAAACCTTTCTTAATAACTGATAAAGTATTTTAAGCTTTGATTGGTTTCATTGGTTTAATGTAAGAATCAGGGCTTATGCTTGAAATCAGCTTTCTTTTTATTATTTTTATATCCAGCATTCTGTTGGTTAGTATGCTTTTGCGCGTAAAGCTTCCTATTTCTAATACCAATGGTAAATCTTTGCGCTGGAATGCTGAACTGGTGATGAAGTCAGCCCCTTTTATGGCGTGGGTCGAACATAAAAAACAAGTTAAATGGTCAAATAAGGCCGTAAAACGTACAAATAGACAGGTTGAAGCATTGGGAAATGCTGCGTTTACTTTTACTGATTCAACACAAGGGTTTTCTCTTCCTAGGCTTGGCTTGCTACCCCAAAAAGGATCAGAGCCAAGGAATTTCAACATATTCACCCATAAAATCAATGACATGGATTTTTATTTTGCATTTGCTAATGATGGTGCTGGAAAATCAAAAAAACCGCAAAGCCAGTTCATTCAAACGTTAAGTGCTACTTTTGCTCATTTACAGGTTGGTATCGCTGTTTTTGACAATAAAAACGAACTGTCCTTGTTTAACCCCGCCCTAAGCCAACACTTAGGCTTAAGACCAGAATGGTTGTTAAAGAAGCCTAACCTATTAAGTTTCCTAGATCGTTTGCGCGACACAAATATTTTACCTGAGCCTAAGAGTTACACTTCTTGGCGCAAAACATTTCATAAAATTGAACGCAGCGCTATGAAAGATGATTATCGCGAAGATTGGGAATTACCAGATGGCCGTGCTTTGCGTGTAATAGGTAGACCACATCCGTCTGGCACAGTGGTTTTTTTGTTTGAAGATGTCACTACAACTTTGGCTATGGAACGTAATTACAGAACAGAAGTTTCCGTTTACAAAAACACTTTAGAAACAGCAACGGTTGGCTTTGTGGTTTTTGACCGAAATGGGAATAGTGTCTATTCAAACAAAAGGTTAAAGCAAACTTTGGGAAAGCAATGTGAACACACCACAATTCAAGATTTCTCACTGGCAATGCAAAAAGCTTTCCGCCCAACACCTGCTTGGGGGGATTTTCGGCAGTTTGTTCTAGATACTTCTGAAAGAACGAGCTGGCAGGCAGATGTACAAACGGTATCGGGCGATCATGTTTCTGTAAATTTCATACCAATTATATCGGGCAACACATTATGCGAATTTCATTTCCCACAGAAAATTAATACCGCTATTAATGTCAGTTTAACTTGCGCTGCACAGTAACAATTCTTTAGTTTCTGTTTAACAGAACTTAAGGACGTCACGTGCAATTTACCGTCACATCTAATTCACCACAGGCAACCCAAAACCTAGCAGACGCGCTTGCGCCTATGTTATCTATTGGGGATGTTTTATTATTACACGGGGTTGTCGGTGCAGGCAAAACCGACCTTGCCCGTAAGATCATTCAAAACCGAATGGCAAAATTTGACTTATTAGAAGATGTGCCCTCACCCAGCTTTACCTTGGTTCAAACATATGATTTAGGGGAAACCCAATTTGTTCATATTGATCTCTACCGTTTATCAAACCCTGATGAAGTTTATGAACTTGGCATAGAACAAGCATTTGAAGAAGCGGTTTGCCTGATAGAATGGCCTAGCCGTTTGGGTGAAATTGCGCCAAAATCAGCATTAAACATTGAAATTTCTATCCTTGGTGAAACCGAACGCGCCTTTAAATTTTATTGGAGTCGCGATGCTGACTGGGATAAGATTAGTACATTACGAAAATTTAATTTGGGCAATACTAGCGAATGAATAACCGGCTTCAAATGCGCAACGATTTTATTCAAAGTTCAGGTTGGACAAACGCCCAAGTTACAACTGTTGCCGGGGACGCATCAAACCGCAGCTATGAACGCTTGGTAAAATCCGCTGGGCACTCAGTAATATTAATGAATGCGCCGCCTGAAAAAGGCGAAGATGTACAGCCATTTGTACAGATTTTAAATGTATTACGTGATAATGGCCTTGCAGCACCAGAATTATTACGGGCTGATATTGAAAACGGGTTTTTATTACTGGAAGATCTGGGGAATGATTTGTTTTCGCATGTTTGTAAAACAAACCCAAATATCGAGCGGGCGCTTTATAGGGCCTCTATTGATGTTCTTTTAAAGCTTCATAAGATTAAGACGCCACAAAATATTGCCCCCTATAATCTTGCGACTTATATACGGGAAGCCGATCTAATAACAAAGTGGTACATCCCCAGCGCCACGGGTCATGCAGTACAAAAGGTATCGGCAAAAGCCTATCAATATGAAATATCAAACACCTGTAATCTTATTCAAAATACGGCGCCTGTGTTGGTCTTGCGTGATTACCATGCCGAAAATCTTTTATGGCTTCCCGAAAGGGAAGGTTTGAAAAAAGTAGGGTTGTTGGATTTTCAAGACGCTTTAATAGGCCACCCTGCTTACGATTTAGTCTCATTACTAGAAGATGCTAGGCGGGATACATCAACACAACTTCAAACAGATATGAAAGCGTATTTCATTCAAAATTCAAACGCCGATCCTGAACGTTTCAACTATGCCTATGCAACGATCGGGGCACAAAGAAATCTGAAAATTATCGGCATATTTGCGCGGCTTTGTGTGCGTGACGCAAAGCCACAATATGTAGATTTAATTCCACGTGTCTGGGCACACTTGCAACATGACTTAAGCCACCCTAATTTGCAGTCATTGAAAAACTGGGTGGAAAAAAACGTACCTGAACCTACCCCTCAAATTTTAACAAAAATTAAAGAGGCGTGTCATGCAGCCTAAAACAGCCATGATCTTTGCTGCTGGCTTTGGCACAAGAATGCGCCATTTAACACAATCGACGCCTAAACCGTTGGTATCTGTCATGGGAAAACCAATGATAGATCACAGCTTAGCCATGCTATCGGATGCTGGTATTAAATCGGTATTTATCAACACGCATTATCTGGCTGACCAACTTGAAGACCATGTGAAAAACTATCCTTTCGCAACTGCCATACGCGAAAACCCTGACATTTTAGAAACCGGCGGGGGTTTAAAAAACGCTTTACCTTTAATTGGAACAGACCCAGTTTTTACGCTTACATGTGATGCAGTTTGGTTTGGTGAAAGCCCCATAACCGAACTAGAAAAACACTGGGCACCAGAGCAGATGGACGGCTTATTAATGCTGATAAAAAAACCTAATTGTATAGGTTATGCAGGCACTGGGGATTTCTTTTTAAATCCTAAGAACATTTTGCAACCAAAGCATAAAGCCGATGCAGCACCATATGTATATTCTGGTGTTCAGATTATCAAAACGGATCTGCTAAAAACGATCCCACAAAATAGCTTTTCAATTTGGCGGCTTTGGGAAAAAATGCTGGCTCAAGACCGCCTATTCGGCACAGTTTATAATGGCGCTTGGGCAGATGTGGGTCACCCCGAAGGCATAGATTTAGCTAACAGAAAAGCCGCCAATGTTTAAACCCTGCGCAACACCACGTGTATATGCCGGACCAATTGGAACGGATTTTTCAAAAAGTTTTGTATCTGGTCTGTTTGAACGTGCCAAAAACATGTCCGCCCAAGATTTTGCAAATGTCACGATTTATGTGAACACGCGCCGTGCCGCGCGACGTATTGAGGCATTATTCGCACAACAATCAGCTACACTTTTACCCAAATTACGGGTTCTATCTGATCTTTCAAATGATCTGTTTGCGCCTGCGAATTTACCTCTGCCTACTTCCCCTTTAAAGCGTCGTTTAATCTTAGCAAATCTTGTTGCGGCCCTAATCGACTTAGAGCCAGATTTGGCCCCGCGATCATCTGTATTTGCTTTGGCAGATAGCTTGGGGGCTTTACTGGATGAAATGCACGGTGAGGCTGTGCCGCTAGACCACCTTAAAAACGTTGATGTTGGTAATGCTTCAGAACATTGGGAACGCAGTTTAAAGTTTTTGAATATCTTAACCCAATATTGGGCTTCACAAGAATTGGTTGATACCGAAGCCCGCCAACGCGCGGTTATTGAAGCGTATTGTGAACATTGGAAAACCAATCCGCCAGCGCATCCGATAATTGTTGCAGGGTCTACTGGCTCTCGTGGGGCGACTGCCCTGTTTATGAATGCTGTCGCAAAATTACCACAAGGGGCTGTTGTATTACCTGGTGTTGATCTTGAAACACCCAGCGCTGTTTGGAAGGTTTTGACCAGCCCGCAATCAAACGACGACCACCCCCAATCCATGCTTGCAAGGTTGACAGGGAAAATTGGTGTTAACGCTGATACATTAAAACTATGGGCCGAAACACCTGTGTTTTCACAGGATCGTAACCGGTTATTATCTTTGGCTTTGCGCCCAGCACCCGTAACTGATCAGTGGCTGGATGAGGGGCCAAACCATATTCACACCGTTGTGGATGCCACAAAAAATATCAGCATGATTTTCGCCAACTCTCCTAAAGAAGAGGCCGCAGCTATTGCACTGTGCCTGCGTGCATCCGCAGAGAATGACACTTCAGCCGTTTTAATCTCACCCGATCGCAACCTTACCCGGCGTGTTGCTGCACAATTAGACCGTTGGAAAATCATCCCCGATGACAGTGCGGGTGAACCTTTGCATTTAACGCCAGCGGGTATTTTCATGCGGTTAACTGCTGATTTACTAGCAAAACCGCTTTCACCTGCCAGCCTGATTGCTGTATTAAAACATCCGTTAACACATAAGACCGACGAGCGGCCAAACCATATGCGCATCACGCGCGATTTAGAACTGGCCCGCCTTGATCGCAACACGCCCCTTATTCGAGGTGGCCCGCCTATCGTGGATTTTGAACTTATACAAAACTGGGCGGAGAATAAGCCAAATGATGTGAAACAATGGGTTACGTGGTTGGTGAAAACATTTTCTGATATATCTGAAACGTCAAAAAAACCCATGTCAGAATGGATTGCACTGCATTTTGATTTAATGATCGCTCTATCCAAAGGGTCATCTGGTGATGAGCCATGTTTATGGAATAATAGCGACGGACAAGAAGCTGAAAAAATATTTGAAAACCTACGTGCGGAGGTAGATGATTTATCGCAATGGGGCGCATATGATTATGCCACTTTATTAAGCTCGCTACTAAAAGGTGGTGAGGTTCGGGACTCTGTAACACCCCACGCGAATATTGCTATTTGGGGCACTTTAGAAGCACGGGTTCAAGGGGCGGATTTGGTTATAATGGCTGGATTAAATGAAGGTGTTTGGCCACAAAAACCAACCCCTGACCCTTGGTTAAACCGATCCATGCGCAAACAACTTGGGCTATTGTTACCTGAACGAAATATCGGACTTTCAGCGCATGATTTTCAACAAGGGTTTGCACAAAAAAATGTAGTACTGTCACGGTCTATACGTGATGGCGAAGCCCCGACAGTGGCATCCCGCTGGTTAACACGGCTGGATAACCTAATGAGGGGGTTAGGGAAAACAGGCGAGTATGCGCAAAAATCAATGTCGAAACGTGGCGATGTTTGGCTTGCATTAGCCCGCCAACTGGACAGGCCAACAGGGAAATTGGCCAAGGCAGTACGCCCGTCACCTGTGCCGCCAAAAGGCGTATATCCACATAAATTATCGGTAACACGGATCAAAACCTTGGTTCGAAACCCTTATGAAATTTATGCAAAATCTATTTTAAATCTACATCCCTTGAAACCTTATGGATTAGAGCCTGATGCCCTTGAGCGCGGTATAATATTGCACAGTATTGTTGAAGCATTTAGCCGTAATACACGTACTGGGGATGGGCAATTTACGCCAGAATATTTCTTGGAACTTTCGCAAAAAATACTAAGCGAGTATGTACCTTGGCCATCTGCCCGCAGGTTTTGGTATGGCCATTTACAGCGCATAGCACACTGGTTTGTAGAGGCCGAAAAACAGCGCAATGATGAAGGTGTTATAATAGGCTTAGAGGCCAAGGGTATGCGTATCGCTGAAAGTCTTGATTTTAAGTTAACCGCCCAAGCAGATCGATTAGACCGCGATGCAAATGGCAAAATGATTGCTTATGATTACAAATCAGGATTGCCGCCTGGGAAAAATGAAATTCAATTATTTGATAAACAGCTACAACTGGAAGCCGCGATTGCAGCATCGGGTGGGTTTAAAAATATTGATCCTATGGATGTTTCTAAGCTTGAATATATCAGCCTAAAAGACCCCGACAAATCGCTTTCCGTGCCCATAAAAGACGACTTAGCCAAAGAAACATGGGCTGAATTATTACAGCTTTTACACTGCCATTTTGAAACTGGCATCGGGTACGGCGCACGCCTTAAAATGCAAAAAGACAGATATGGATCGGATTACGATCACCTGTCGCGATTTGGGGAATGGGAAGAAGCCGACACCCCTACAGTTAGGCAAGTTCCATGATTGTGTTTGATGAAGCGACAAAAGCGCAAATTGATGCGGCAAATCCTGGTGTCTCTACTTGGGTTTCTGCCAATGCGGGCTCTGGTAAAACACGTGTTTTAACCGACCGTGTTGCGCGACTTTTATTGCATGGGACAGACCCAAACAAAATCTTGTGTCTGACATATACAAATGCGGCCGCCGCTGAAATGCAAAACCGCCTGTTTAAGCGACTTGGCGAATGGGCGATGATGTCTGATCCGCTATTGCTGGAAACCTTGCAGGAATTAGGTGAAAAGAATGAGCTGTTAACAGGCCAAAAACTACGCCAAGCCCGCACCCTATTTGCAAGTGCATTAGAAACACCAGGTGGTTTGAAAATACAAACCATCCATTCATTTTGCGACGCGCTATTGCGCCAGTTTCCTTTAGAAGCAAAAGTATCACCGCAGTTCAAAATCATGGAAGACCGGCAAGCAAAACAGTTGCGCGCAGATATTTTAGAACAGCTGGCAGAAAACCATGCCCGCCCCGCTTTTGAACGGTTTGCCAAACTTTACACAGGCTTTGATCCTGACAGCTTATTGCGCGCGATCGCACAGCATCATAGGCAATTTACCCGTAAGCCAATGAAAGATGATTTTGGCATACGGGACGGGATGACCAAAGAAACCGTTGCTGAGAATTTATTAAGCGAAGCTGACAAAGATACGTTTGAAACCTTTTTACCAATCCTGCAAAACAGCGATAAAAAGACGGATAATAGTCTGGCAGCTGTGCTTGATCAGGTATTATCTGCAAATGATCCCACCACGGCATTAAGCGAATTAATAAGGGTAATGTTGGATAAATCCCGTTTTGAAGCAAAAACAAAATCGGTGCCAACCAAAGATATACGAAATGCTAACCCAGATCTGACCAATAGCCTACATGATATAATGGAACGGGTTGAACATGCCCGTGATGCCGTCACTTCTATAAATGCTTTTGAACGTGCGGTTGTACTATATGATTTCGCAAAGCCATTCTTGGAAACATACAACACTTATAAGCTGCATCATGGCTTGCTTGATTATCAGGATTTGATCGAAAAATCGCAAGATCTACTACGCAAAAGTACGCTTTCACAATGGGTGTTATTTCGTTTGGATGGCGGCATTGACCATGTTTTGGTTGATGAAGCCCAGGATACTAGCCCAGATCAATGGCGCTTAATAGAGTGTCTGACCGAAGAATTTACCTCTGGCCAAGGTGCGCAAGAAACGGAACGTACAATATTTGTCGTAGGCGATGAAAAGCAATCTATCTATTCGTTTCAAGGTGCTGATCCTAAGTATTTTGGTGAAATGCGCGAATGGTTTGATACGCGCCTAAAAGCCATTGAAACACGGCTGCACAAACAGGATTTATTGTTTTCATTCCGCTCGGCTGAGCCAATTTTACGGCTGGTAGATCACACATTTGTGGGCGATGCCAAAAGCGGCATTGTAAAAGATGTACAGCACCGCGCCTTTAAATCCGAAAAACCAGGGCGCGTGGAATTATGGCCCCTTATCGAAGCGGGCCCAACCCAAGAGAATGAGCCTTGGTATGTGCCTGTTGATCGACCAAGTGAAAGTGATCCGAAACAACAGCTGGCAAGGCAAATTGCCGAATGGATTGAAACCACAATTCAATCGGGCCAGAAAATTGAAGACGGTGACCATTTACGCCCAGTGCGCGCAGGTGATTTTTTAATATTGGTACAGCGGCGAAGCGTATTATTTCGGGCAATTATCAAAGAATTAAAAGCCCGTAATTTAAATGTGGCCGGGGCCGACCGCTTGATCGTCGGGGATGAATTGGCAGTTAAAGATATACTGTCATTCCTTAAGTTCGCGACAACACCCGAAGATGACCTATCATTTGCAGAGGCCCTGCGATCGCCCTTACTAAACATCACAGAAGGCGAGCTATTCACGTTGGCGCATAAGCGCAAAGCATCTTTATGGCAAAGCTTCAGGGACAAACAGGAACAATTTTCAGACGCTAAGATTATCGTTGATGATATACTTTCAAAAGCGGATTGGTGGCGCCCTTATGAACTTATTGAGCGTATTTTGACCCACCACAATGGCCGTGAAAACCTGTTAGATCGATTAGGGGTTGAGGCCGAAGATGGCATAGATGAATTGCTATCACAGGCAATGAAATATGAACAAACCGAAGCCCCAACATTAACTGGGTTCTTAAATTGGTTTGCGTCTGGCAAAGTTGAAATTAAACGCGAAATGGATAGCGCATCTGGGCAAATTCGTGTGATGACAGTACACGCGGCAAAAGGGCTGGAAGCGCCGGTTGTAATTTTGCCAGATACTGTCGGTTCGGGAAAACATGACAGTAAAGAAGTTATAGAACTTACTCCTAAACTTGCAGGATGGCGATCTAAAGCAGGGGCGCTAAATAAGGCTGAACAGGCCTTATCGAACGCACAAAAAGAACTAAGCGAACAAGAACGTTTACGGCTACTTTATGTGGCATTAACCCGTGCGGAAAGCTGGTTGGTAATTTGTGGGGCCGGTAATTTACCCAAATCCGGTAATCATTGGTATCACATTGTAAGAAACGGTATGGAAAACGCTGGCGCGCTAGAAACAGAAAACGGCTACGTTTTAAAAAACCAGCAGTGGTGTACTGAATATGCAAAAACTGACAACGATCCCCAAACACAAATACCAGAACTACCTAACTGGGTAAAAACACTGCCCACAAATCCGAAAGTAATAGATAAACCGCTATCACCATCCGATTTAGGTGGCGCAAAAGCCCTTGCATCTGAAACCATTGATACCAGTGAAGCGAATGCAAAACGGCGCGGCACTATAATCCATCTTTTACTGGAACATTTACCAATGCACCCACAAGAGCGGTGGCAAAATTTAGCGTCTTGCCTACTACAGCAGTACGACCGTAAAATCCGCAATGATGAAATCGAAGACATTACAAAATATGCCAAGCGTGTTTTAACAAGCGATCACTTAAAGCACATATTTACACCTGACAGTTTAGTTGAGGTAGCGATCACTGCCCCTATTGCTGAGCTAAATAACAGGCAAATATACGGCACCATTGACCGGTTGATTATTACAGATACAAAACTCATTGCCGTGGATTATAAAAGTAACAAAGTCGTCCCTGATAGCCCGCAAAACGTTCCTATAGGATTGTTGCGTCAAATGGGGGCGTATTTAGTTGCATTAAAGCCAGTTTACCCCGATCACGACATAGATGTTGCGATTTTATGGACGGAAACCCAACTAATTATGTCAATCCCGCACGATCTGGTGATAGATAGCTTGAAATCATTCACAACATCTTGACCCCGCGCAGATGCGATATAAATTGGGGACAACAGTTAAACGGTAAGGAGACTGAAATATGGCAACCGTTAAAGTAACAGACGAAACATTTGCAGCCGAAGTAACAGCATCAGATATACCTGTTGTTGTAGATTTTTGGGCGGAATGGTGTGGCCCCTGTAAGCAAATCGGCCCTTCACTAGAAGAACTATCTGAAGAATACGCAGGTAAAATTAAAATCGCCAAGGTGAACGTGGATGAAAACCCAAATTCACCAGCCCAAATGGGTGTACGTGGCATTCCTGCTTTGTTCATCATAAAAGACGGTCAAATCATTGCTAACAAAACTGGTGCTGCCCCTAAAGCGGCATTGGCTGATTGGATTAATAGTTCTGTATAAGAACAATTCAAATATCAATAAATTGGGCGCCTTATGCGCCCTTTTTTATGCGTTTTCGCGCAAAATATTACCTGCCAGATATAAAGATCCGCATATTAATATTCTGGCATTACCATCAATTTGTGCAATTTTCTGTACAGCCGTTAACACATCATCTGCTTCTGAAACGTTAAAGCCTAAAGCTTTTGCAGCTTTAGCCGTCTCAGCTGCTGATAAAGTTGCCGCTTCACCTGGTATTGAAACCGCTTGCATGGTTTGCGTACCTTGCAAAAAATGCGCAAGATAGCCAGAAACATCTTTGGTATTCAACATCCCCACAACCAAATGCGTGGGCTTCGCAGGCAACTCATTTAACAATCCTGAAATCGCTTTACCTGCCGCTTCATTATGGCCCCCATCCAGCCAAATTTCGGCGTTTGGTGCTGCATCTTTAAGCGGGCCTTGGCATAAAACTTGCATTCGGGCCGGCCAATGCACATCTGTCATCGCTTTGGCACAATCCTCTTCTGATTTTCCCAAAGCCCGCAAAGCCGCAATAGCAATGCCTGCATTTTGCACTTGATGCGCACCCAATAAGGCAGGTTTTGGCAAATCAACCAAGCCTGTTTCATCTTGGAAAATCAAACGCCCGGCCTCAACCCAAACATGCCAGTGCTGGCCATAGGTAAACAAACGCGCACCAACACGTGCGGCTTGCTTTTCAATAACTTCAAGCGCTTCATCTTGTTGGGCGCCAACGATACAAACCGTATTACGCTTTAATATACCCGCTTTTTCACCCGCAATTTCTGCAAGCGTTTCGCCTAGGTATTGTTGGTGGTCTACTGAAACAGGCGTAATAACAGTAAGGGCTGGTTGTGCAATCACATTGGTTGCATCCAGTCGTCCACCCAAGCCAACTTCGAGTATTGTATGGTCTGCTTTTACGCGGGAAAATGCCAAAAAAGCAGCGCATGTTGTAATTTCAAAGTAAGTAATAGGAATGCCGCCATTGGCTTGTTCACAATCTTCAAGCGTATCCGCAAGTAATTTCTCATCAATCAACTGGCCAGCCAAACGAATACGCTCGTGAAACCGTGCTAAATGCGGTGAGGTATAGGCATGAACTTTTTCACCCGATGCTTCCAATCCTGCACGGATCATCGCATTGGTAGAACCCTTGCCGTTCGTACCTGCAATATGAATAACAGGTGCTATATTATTCTCTGGTGATCCAAGTGTCGTCAATAACCTGACCATACGATCCAATGTCAGGTCTATGATTTTTGGATGAAGTGACATTAACCTTTCCAGTATAACATCACTGGATTTTTGTGTCACGATTTAGCGCCTTTAGCTTTTTCTTTTTCACTTGGCGCTGGTAAATCACCCATAATCTGCGGTGGTAAATTCATCAACATTCTGCAAATCGTTATAAGTTCATTACGCATATCCTTGCGATGGGTCACACGATCAAGCATTCCATGTTCCAATAGATATTCTGAACGTTGAAACCCTTCGGGTAATTTTTCACGAATGGTTTGTTCAATCACACGCGGGCCTGCAAAACATATTAGGGCTTTGGGTTCAGCAATATGAACATCACCCAACATTGCATAACTTGCGGTTACGCCACCAGTTGTTGGATGGGTTAAAACTACAATAAATGGCAACCCAGCTTCTTTTAGCATCTGCAAAGCAACTGTCGTTCTGGGCATTTGCATCAATGATAAAATGCCTTCCTGCATCCGCGCACCACCAGCAGCAGAAAACAAGACCAACGGGCATCTACGTTGCACGGCACGTTCGCATGCACCGATAATCGCATTTCCAACGGCCATTCCCATAGAGCCGCCCATAAAGGAAAAATCTTGCCCGGCAGCAACAATTTGCGTGCGACCAATTTCACCCTCAACTACCAACATCGCTTCAACCTCGTTGGTTTTTTTAATCGCAGCTTTCATACGATCAGGGTATTTTTTCTGATCCTTAAAGTGCAATGGGTCTGCAACAGCTTCTTGGGTTTCAAGTTCTGTGAAAGTCCCATTATCAAATAAAGTCATAAACCGTTCGCGTGGCGTAATCATCATATGATGGTCGCAATTCGTGCAAACATTCAGCGATTCTCTGATTTCACGGTGAAACAGCATCGTGCCGCATTCAGTGCATTTAGACCACAGGTTATCGGGTGTTTCACGCCGTGAAAACAACGAGTTTATACGAGGGCGAACGTAGTTAGAAATCCAATTCATGGGCGTAAGCTGCCTTTGTTATGTCAACGTTACCACAGATACTTTGTGGGTACATAAATTGCAATCACCACGGGGGCCTGTTTCTGGCCCACAGCATAAATAACCCATAAAGGATAATCAGAAAAATAAAATCTGGGATCAATGCCGATCTGATAGCGGCCTCATCTGAAACGTGAATTGCTGACTTGTACAAACCCAAACCAGACAGTGCCCCATCAAGACCCACGATCGTTAGTGCAAACAAATTATTTGCAAAATGAAAGCCTATAGCCGCCCCCAAATTTCCAGTGCGGGCAGTGATATCGGCCGCGATTAAACCGAATAAGGTGGTATGCGCCACAACAAGCCAAGCATTCGACCCCATAGTTTCTGGATCATAATGCATCAGGCCAAATAATGCCGAAGGTAAAACATACCAAACCCACCTGCTTTTAAATCGTGCAGCCAGTTGTTGTTGAAAGTATCCCCTGAAAACCAATTCTTCTGCTGACACCTGCACAAGTAAAAGCGGTATACCCAGTGTCATCCAAGACAACCATGTGAATAATTCCATTTGCCGAATAGGTTGAATGGGGGGGTAAAATATTGTGGCAACCAACAAACCACCCAATGATAGTATGGCGATACATAATGCAGCTATCCAAAAATTATGTGCCGCTTGCCGCCAACTAGGGCCAATTAGGCTTTTAAAGCCGCGTTTGTGCATGATCCGTACCGCTGCCAAAACGCCTAAAAATAAACCTGCAAAAGATGTAAGTAACAAAATCACACTTAATGGGTCGGAACCTTGAATGATCTTTTCCAGCATAGCTGGGCCCACATCCACACCCGCAACCCAAACAAAAACAACGCCAAATACTCCAAAAAATCCAAAGTATACCATCAAGATAATAATAATCCCGATAAGAAGGCGCCACGGCGCTTTGGTTTTTATGGCAGGTTGGAAATAATCTTGAAAATTATCATTTCTAGTAGGAAACACTTTATAACCCTTATATTTGACGGTCAGTTGCAACACTGGCCAGCAAAAGTCTGCCTGCATTGAACAGACGCTTGCGATACGTTACCTAACTGCGTAACCAGTAACAATATGTTTCGGAGAAAACTAAATAGGGCAGGCAGACATTGGTAAAAAGACCAAGATGCTATTTTACAAGTACCAGTTTGCTTTTATGCACACTGTTAATCGTGGGTTGCAGTAGTCGTTTTACGCGGTCTATGCCCATGAAACGTACTGTTGTGCCGAAAACAGAAATTATTCACGTAGAAACAGGCAGCATTAATGTATCTCCGCCACCTGGGTTTTGCATAGATGGTGATGCTGGCAAAAATACCGATGCTTCGGTTTTTATTATTTTTGCAAACTGCGGGTATATTAACTCAAATGGCAGACGCGCCAACCGAAATGCTGGGTTTAATGGCCTTGTCACAACAAGCGTCGCTAAAACTGCGGTGTTTAAAAATACAGATGATCTTGATGTTATGTCAGACTATCTAAGTTCAGCTGAAGGGCTAAAGTCACTTAGCACGTCAGGCAACACAAACAATATTTCAGTCATAGATAAACGCCAAACCGCAGATGGCGTTTTCCTGCAACTGCAAGACCAAGATGCCACTTTATCTAAAACTGTTTGGAAAAGTTTTCTGAACAGGTCCGAGCATTTGGTTACGGTAACGTTATTACAAAATGAAAACGCAGAGATCGAACCTGAGCAGGCAATGCAATTTTTGCAAAGCTATTCCGAAACGATTGTATCAAGTTCAGATCAGGCCAGCCAAATAAACGATGTAGCAATACCAAATAGCGAGCCATCACCCCCTGTTGCAGTTACCCAGCAGGAAAGAGGCCCCGTTTATCAAAAAAACAAACTAAAAAAAGTAGGGTTTTTACGCAGACTGTTACTTTAAAAACAATTATCTGATACCCATTTAAATACAGGCCCTAAGACAAAGACCAAATACAGGTGAACATCTTGAATAAGATCAAGAAATTTTTGGATGAAATACGCAGCAAAAGCAATTTGCGGTGGTGGGATCGGCAATCAAAAAAAGCTGAAACAATTGATTTGTATGACTTGCGTGAACTAAGAGCAAAAGCGCGGCAAATTCGCAATCGGGCAAACAAAGTAAATCACATTGCGTCATCGCGCCTGACCTTACCTGTCATTGGCTCTAAGGCAATTAAGAAACCTCAGGGAACCGAATGGTCACACAGGCCCGAAGCTTGGGCAGGGCCTGTTAGCCCAACGGGTATGTCCTCTGTGGTAAATAAAGCCAGAATTGGCACAGAATTGGCTTTGTTTCATGACTGCACCACCTCTGAAATGACACTGCGACAAGTGCGTAATGACCGCGAAGAAGATTTGGCACCTTTTGGTATCCAGCTTGATGTTTTTAATTTCGACGGGTCATTTTTATCCCTTGCGGTTGAGATGCCGCAAGAAGCCGTGATCGGTTTAAAGAAAGAACACATCATTCGGCTGGCATTGATTGTAGACAGTGAACGCCCACAAGAAATGTTTGCACGGTTGAATTTACGCCATGGGCCCAACACAGAACAAATTGTGCGCGAATTAGATTTATCAACGCGTGAATTTTATGTGGAATTTGATTTATTCTATACAAACTTCAAAGAAGCGCGCGCCGAAAGTCTTTGGCTGGATTTAATTTTTGAAAGCCCGTCAATGAACCAAATTACCATCCGCGACGTATCGGTTATCCGCCGCCGCCGCGCCAATATTTAAAGGTATCATATGTCCGTATCATCAACCCTTACCAAAAAACGCATCGCCAACGGGATATATGAAGGTATTTATACCAGTGCAAATAGCACCGCGACGGCACCTGAAGTAAACCTAACTTTATTAGGCCAACCAGTGGGTGAGGTTATCGTCGATCAAATAGATGAAAAAAACAACTCGTGGCTTATTCGGTGTAAAATTCCCGCTGATACAATTTCAGATGGGGTGCATAGTTTTCTTATTTGCGAACAAGGTGGCAATGACGTTTTAGATCGTTTTTCGATTATCGCGGGCGAGCCATTAGATGATGATTTACGCAATGAAATTAATCTACTACGTGAAGAATTAGATATGCTTAAACGGGCCTTTCGGCGCCATTGTGTAGAAACATTAGGTTGACGCTGCGTATTGCGTGACAAATTTTCAAAATTATCTAGAATTTACACTCTAATATAGTGACTGGATTATAACATGAGCCACCCAAATTACCCCCACCTTTTCCAACCGCTGGAACTTGGTTTTACCACATTAAAGAACCGCGTTCTTATGGGGTCGATGCATACAGGCCTAGAAGAATTAGGTGATTGGAACCGTGTTGCAGAGTATTATGCGGAACGTGCGCGCGGCGGTGTGGCACTGGCAGTAACAGGCGGCATTGCCCCAAATATTGAAGGGGCGGTTTTACCAGGTGCCAACGGGTTATTTACCGATAAAGATATTCAAAATCACAAAACAGTAACCAACCGCGTTCATACAGCTGGCGGTAAAATCGCTATGCAAATATTACATGCAGGGCGATATGCCTATTCACCCAAGGCCGTAGGCCCCTCTGCGGTTAAGTCACCTATTTCACCATTTCCACCGGCCGAATTAGATACGCAGGGCATTGAAAAACAAATAAGCGATATTGTCACTTCTGCTACTAACGCACAGAAAGCGGGCTACGACGGTGTCGAAATTATGGGGTCAGAAGGATACTTCATAAACCAGTTTTTAGTGACCCACACCAACAAGCGCACCGATGAATGGGGCGGTTCATATGAAAATCGCATGCGCTTAGCAGTTGAAGTTGTGCGCCGTGTGCGTGAAGCGGTTGGTACTGACTTTATCATCATTTACCGCCTTTCGATGATCGACCTGATCCCGAACGGGTCAACATGGGAAGAGGTTGTGATACTGGCCAAAGCAGTTGAAGCTGCAGGCGCTACCATTATCAACACGGGCATTGGCTGGCATGAAGCGCGCATTCCCACAATCGCTACATCAGTACCACGGCGCGCTTTTGCATGGGTTACACAAAAATTAATGGGCGAAGTAAACATCCCCATTATTGCGTCAAACCGCATTAACACACCAGAAGTCGCAGAATCTGTATTGGCAGACGGCTGTTCGGATATGGTATCAATGGCCCGTCCATTTTTGGCCGACCCTGAATTTGTTGTTAAAGCAGAACAAAGTCGTGCCGATGAAATAGCACCGTGCATTGCGTGCAATCAGGCGTGTCTAGATCATACGTTTTCAATGAAACTAACCTCTTGTCTGGTAAATCCACGGGCCTGTAGTGAAACGGAATTGAATTATACTCAAACAGACAATCCAAAAACTATTGCTGTTGTAGGCGCCGGCCCCGCAGGGCTATCGGCCGCAATTCTTGCAAGCGCGCGTGGGCATGACGTTACATTATATGAAAAATCTAACCAACTAGGTGGCCAGCTAAATCTGGCAAAACAAGTTCCTGGCAAAGAAGAATTCTGGGGCTTGGTTGACTACTACACACGTCAGGTAGAGCTGTCGTCGATCAACTTAAAACTGAATACGGAAGCAACTGTAGGTGACCTGGCTAATTTTGATGAGGTCATCATAGCCACAGGTGTTTTACCGCGTGACCCTCACATTAAAGGGCAAGATGCGAATAATGTGCATTCCTACATTGACGTCTTAAAGGGCAAGGTCACTGTGGGAAACAAAGTTGCTGTAATTGGCGCAGGCGGCATTGGGTTTGACGTAGCAGAGTTTCTGGTTATCGGTGAAGACAGCCCAACCGAAAACCTTGAAGAGTGGAAAAAAGAATGGGGTGTTGGCAGCCCAACATTAACCCGTGGCGGCTTGGCCCAAGAAGGGGCGCAAATAAGCGAACCAAATAAACAAGTTCATTTGTTGCAACGCAAAGCGCAAAAACTGGGCAAAGGTCTGGGAAAAACCACAGGCTGGATACACCGCGCAGCTTTAAAAATGAAAAATGTGCAGATGGTAGGCGGCGTTAACTACGAAGAAATTTCAAGCAAAGGCCTGCATATATCCTTTGGTGAAGCGCGTGAGAATCCAACCGTTTTAGAAGTCGACGACATTGTTCTTTGCGCAGGGCAAGTTCCTTACCGTGCATTATTTGATGCGGTTTCAGAAACAGGGGCATCTGTTCATATTATTGGCGGTGCCGATGTAGCATCCGAACTGGATGCAAAACGGGCAATTAATCAAGGTAGCCGGTTAGCTGCAAAACTTTAAAACAGCTCATCCATAACTTCTACTAAGGCTGATGTTATCTGTGGCTCTGACAAAGAATGCCCAGATTTTGAAGCCATTATCAAACGCGAGCTGGGCCATGCTTTATGCAGGCCTATAGCCGTTTCAGGGGGGCAAATCATATCATACCGACCCTGAACAATCGTGCCTGGAATGTCTTTTAGAACGCCTATATCGCGCATAATTTGCCCATCGATTTCCAAAAATCCTTTGTGTGAAAAATAATGGTTTTCAATACGCGCGAATGCACAGGCATAGGCAGTTGGTGCCGTGCCATTAGACAAAACATGACTTTCCAATGAGGCAAGTGCGGTTTCCCAACCTGTCCACGCACGGGCAAAACGCGCTAGTTCTGTTTTATCTTCGCCAAACAGCCTTTTGCCATAGCCAGTGATAATATCACCGCGTTCTGATTTTGGTAAAAGACCTTCAAAATTTTGCCACTGCTCTGGAAAAAACCGTGCGGCACCGCCACCATAAAACCAGTTCAATTCGGCAGAGGTCATCAAAAACACACCGCGTAATACCAAATGGCGCACATGCAGCGGGTGTTTTTGCGCATAAACTAGTGAAAGCGTCGCGCCCCACGATCCACCAAAAACGATCCAGTTTTCAATCCCCAAATGTTTACGAATACGTTCAATATCATCCACAAGATGCCAAGTTGTATTGTCTTCAACGCTTGCATGGGGCGTTGAGCGGCCACACCCACGTTGATCGAACAAAATAATGCGATACATATCAGGATGAAAGAACCTGCGCATTCCAGGGCTGCATCCACCGCCTGGGCCGCCATGCAAAACAACTACAGGAATGCCATCAGGGTTACCGCATTCTTCGACGTAAAGCGTATGACCGTCACTAACCTCCATCATCTGATAAAAGTATGGTTGAATTACAGGGTACAACTGCCGCCCTGCGCCAATTTGACTATCAGAATTTCGCATCATCGTCCTATATAGTATGTTACGCTTAAGAAATACTTTGCAGGTAAAAGGCCTAAGATCAATGGATTCTACAAAAACAGTTGATGCACATGAAGTTGCAAAATTTGAAGCTATGGCCGCTGAATGGTGGGATACCGAAGGTAAATTTAAGCCCCTGCACATGCTTAATCCATGCCGCCTAGATTATATAGTTTCTCAAATCGCAGTTGAATTTGGCCGCGATATCACCCAGAAATTACCTTTTAAAGGTTTGCGAATTTTAGATATTGGCTGTGGTGGTGGGTTGCTATCCGAACCAATGGCGCGGTTGGGTGCAGCTGTTGTTGGTGCCGATGCAGCCCCTGCAAATATACCTGTGGCACAAGTTCATGCTAAGCAATCAGGCCTTGAAATTGATTACCGACACATTACCGCAGAACAACTGGCAACAGATGGCGAACAGTTTGATGTCATTTTAAACATGGAAGTGATTGAACATGTATCAGACCCGCAAGCATTTCTAACTGCATGTCACGGTCTTTTGAAACCAGGCGGGCTTATTTTATGTTCAACCATTAACCGAAATCCGAAAAGCTACATGGTAGCAATTATTGGTGCAGAACAGATCATGCGCTGGTTGCCAAAAGGAACGCATGAGTGGGACAAGTTCATTACGCCTAATGAATTATTTGATCTGTTGGAAAATGCAGGATTATCACCCGTTGATAAAAAAGGATTTGTTTTCAATCCTCTAAAATGGTCTTGGTCACTTTCTGATAGTGATCTTAGCGTTAACTATGTCACTGCCAGTATTCGCAAACCTTAGCTAAGTGCGGCCCTAAGTTCACGCAAAATTGGTAATGTCGCTTTAATCTTATCAACGCCCATATGTTTAATAACCTCGTCAAACACCGGCTCTACTGCGCGCACTGCCTGATCGCGCGCATTACGACCCGCAACACTTAAGGCCACTTTCTTTTTACGCGCATCGTCCCAATCAGGACGAATATGCACATAACCAGCCATTTCAAGCCTGTTTAGCGTATTGGTCATTGCGCCTTTTGTTACCGAAAACAGCCGCGCTAATTGCGCAGGCGATCTTTCTACCCCTTGATGGGCTAAATGGTTAAGAACAGAAAAATGTGACAGCTCCATCCCCTTGGGCAATGCCTTAGTCAGTTGCGCACGAATTAGCTGATCCGATGTCATAATTTCACTAAACAATGCAATCGCTAGTGAGTCATCTGCAGTCTTATCATTCATAAGGGTTTTGATACTTTCGATCATGTTGCAAAGACGGAATACGCCCGCGTGCAGTGTCTACCTGATCCAGATCAATTTCAACTATTGTTATGCCCGCATTCGTTGAAGCATCCGCCAATACTTTCCCCCACGGGTCAACCAGTAGGCTGTGACCATAAGTTTGGCGTTGCCTGCCAGATGTTGCACTATGCGTGCCCGTTTGCGCAGGCGCCACGATAAAACAACCCGTTTCGATAGCGCGTGCACGTAATAAAACATGCCAATGCGCCTCACCGGACACAGGTGAAAAAGCGGCAGGAACAGTTATTATTTGCGCACCCGCTTTGGCAAGGGCGCGATACAAATGCGGAAACCGTAAATCATAGCAAATTGTCAGCCCAACTGTTCCGAATTCACAAGGGGCTAAAACAAGCTTATTCCCTGGACGATAGCCTTTAGACTCTTGAAAGGTTTCAGTCTGATCCAAAACAACATCGAACATGTGTATTTTGTCATAGTTGGCAATGATTTCCCCGTTAGGCCCAATTACAAAACACCTATTTGCAAAACGCCCCTCTGGGTCACTTGATTGCAATGCCAGCGACCCAATAAGCAATGTAATGCTCAATTCTGCTGCGATCTGTTGAAATGCTTTTAGACTAGGATCGTCTTTTTGACGATGAAACAAACGGCGTTGGTGGTCTTTGTCTATAGACACACAGTTCGTTACTTCAGGTGTTACAATAAATTGCGCACCTTGCGCATGTGCATCACGTACCATTTGCAAAACAACCGCTAGATTATCTACTGGCTGGTCAGACGCATTTGTTTGCAGCAAACCAACCGTAACCATTATGCAGCCAACATCGCGTCTAGTTTGCCATTACGCTCTAACGCAAACAATTCATCGCATCCGCCAATATGTTTATTGCCTATAAAGATTTGCGGAACCATATGGCGACCGAGTGATCGCTGCATCATTTCAGCGCGCTTTGCAGGGCGTACCATCACATTTGTTTCGCTATAAGATATTCCCTTTTGGGCAAATAACTTCTTTGCACGTGCACAATATCCACAAATCGGTGTGGTATAAATTTCAACTTTTTTCATGACAGTTCTCATTAATTTTTCATATATATAGCACGCTATTCTGATCTGGCAACGCGTGCGAAGACTATCATATTCACCTTTGTGGCACCTGCCTGTCTACATGCTTCTGCACAGGCCGAAAGTGTGGCACCAGTTGTCATGACATCATCAACCAACAGAACAGAACGTGCCTGTAAGGATTTGGTTTTGGGGTCTTTCATGGCAATGGAATTTTCAAGATTTATAAAACGGCTTTCTCGGTTCATACCTTTTTGGCTTTTTGTACTTCTAACCCTGCACAACAAATCTACCGTGGCTTTTGAGCTATCCAATTTAGCAATTTTTTGCGCCAAAACTGAAGCTTGATTAAACCGACGCCGTACTAAGCGCCATTTATAAAGCGGTACAGGCGCAATTATCATATCTGGCTCTAATACTGGTTTACAAGATTGATACATCCATTTTGCCATTTCCGGCACTAAATCCAGTCGGTCGGAATGTTTTAAAAGCAATGACATTTTACGACCTGCACCTTCATATAACACGGCACATCTTCCTTTGTCCCAGCCAGGTGGATTTGTCAGGCATTGATCGCAAAAGCAAAAATCTACATCCCCTTCAGGCAAGGGAACGCCACAACTATCGCACACTTGCCCCGTTGCAAAATAGGTTTCTTTCCAACACCCAGCGCATAATCCCCGTTCATTGGCAGTTTCCACACCGCAGGCTAGGCATCTAGTTGGATATATTGATTCTATAATGTGCTTTAAAATTATCTTTGCCCTTTCTTGTGCAAAAGCTTAGAGAATGCAAAAGGTAACAAATGCAAAATACAACCAAACTTTTTGATACAAACGCTTTGTCATTACATCGCACGCGCGCATTGCAATCTGGAAATCCAGCATGGTTCTTGCATGAACTAGCCGCAGAGTGTGTTCATGAAAGACTGCAAGACATTAACAGAAAGTTTACCAACCCTGCTTTTGTGGGTTGGAATGGTGATATTTGGCAAAAAACCTTTCAACAACGCTTAACTGTTGCACTTGATAGTGATGTCATTGCCTTAAATAAAACGTCTCATGATTTAGTCATCAATGGGTTAACCCTACATTGGGCGAATGACCCTGTTGGGCAGCTTGTACAAATGCGCCGCGCATTACAGCCCGACGGCTTAATGATTGCGGCCCTGTTTGGCGGGCAAACTTTACATGAATTACGTGTTGCCTTCGCCGAAGCGGAAGCGCGAACCGAAGGCGGTTTAAGCCCGCGCATTGCACCGATGGGTGAAATCCGGGATTTGGGCGCGTTAATACAACGTGCAGGTTTTGCATTGCCTGTGGCCGATAGCATTACCCTAAATGTCGAGTATGACACACCCATTCACCTGATGAACGATTTACGCCAAATGGGCGAGGTCAATGCATTGCTGCAAAGGCGCAGGTTTTTAAAGCGTGAAACTTTAGCCGCTGCCGCAGAAATTTATGCTGCAAACTACCAAAAATCATCTGGGCGTATCAGTGCAACATTCGAATTGGTTTTCCTTACAGGCTGGGCGCCTTCTAAAGATCAACAAAAACCATTGCGCCCTGGTTCAGCCCAGCAAAGATTGGCTGATGCGCTAGGGACAATAGAGCGCGATTGATAGAACAACGATTGATTAGATGTAGAACTGCTTTAGATAAGCTAAAACGTTGGCAGAATAGGTAAACATAAAATGAAAACTTCAGATCATCCTGACATTAAGCCTGCAAAAGTTGGCGTATTAATTGCAAATCTTGGCACGCCCGACGCGACAGACTATTGGTCTATGCGAAGATATTTAAACGAATTTTTATCAGATAAACGGGTAATTGATTATCCACGCTGGAAATGGCAACCGTTGTTACAGTTGATTATCCTATCAACACGCCCGTCAAAATCTGGTGCTGCTTATCGCGGAATTTGGAATACTGAAAAGAATGAAAGCCCGCTGTTAACAACCACGCGGGCGCAGTGCCAAAAGATTGCGGCGGTATTTAAAAAAGAATACGGCGATACTGTCGTTGTTGATTTTTGTATGCGCTATGGTAACCCGTCCACTGACAGTGTTATCCAAAAAATGAAAGATCAAGGGTGTGATCGCATCGTATTTTTTCCACTTTATCCGCAATATTCCGCACCCACCACAGCAACAGCAAACGATCAAGTATTTCGCAGCTTAATGAAAATGAACTGGCAACCTTACATCCGCACAGTACCTGCTTATTTTGATCGCCCTGATTATATCAAAGTACTGGCCGACTCTGTACGCACGGCATATTCAAAACTAGATAAAGCGCCTGATATTTTAGTAGTATCCTATCACGGCATGCCGCTTAGGTATTTAACCGAAGGCGACCCATATCATTGCCAATGCCAAAAAACTACACGTCTGTTAAAACAGGAACTTGGGTGGGGTGATGATAAAATAAAAACAACCTTCCAATCAAAATTTGGCCCAGAACAATGGATTGAACCTTATACGGTAGAAGAAGTTGCACGATTGGCAAAAGCAGACAAAAAGAACATCGCGGTAATTGCCCCTGCATTTTCATCTGACTGCGTGGAAACTCTTGAAGAAATTAACGAAGAGATTAACGAAAGCTTTATGGATGCTGGTGGCGAAAGCTTCACATATATTCCATGCCTGAATGACAGTGATGCGCACATTACGATTTTAACCTCTATTCTAAAGAATGAAATGTCTGGCTGGATTTCAAAAAAGTCATAAATATTGCGTCCTAGGAATAATGCACATACGGTCATGCATATGAATGCACCGCAACAGCATAACAATACATGACACAGTCCAAAGGTGACGTTGATCTGGCGTTAATCATCGCGTTGGATGTGTCTTACAGCGTTGATGTGGACGAGTTTCATTTAATGCGCGAAGGCCTTGCAGCGGCATTAGACACCAAAGAAGTAGAAGAGGCGCTGTTAACCGGTTTTCACGGCGCAATGCTAATATGTGTTTTACAATGGTCTGGCTTTCAAGAACAAAAAATCAAAGTAAAATGGATGCGTGTCACCGACCGTAGCGGTTTGGCAGCAATAGCCCATGAAGTTCGTCAAACTACACGTGGCTATTACGGCGGTGCTACAGATATTGGCGGTGCCTTGGAATATTGCCGTAAGTTGATTTTAAATACGCCCGAAAAGGCCGCGCGCATGGTGATTGATCTTGTCGCAGACGGTACAAACAATGTTAACTTTTCCCCAATATTTGAACGTGACATAGCTGTCAGCATGGGGATAACCATCAATGGCCTTGCAATAACAAATGAAGTTGACGGATTGGTTGATTATTTCACAAATACTATCATTGGCGGCAATGGCGCATTTGTTGAAGTTGCAAAAGAATACACAGACTTTGAATTGGCCATGCGCAAAAAGCTGGCGCGCGAAACCCAGTCATTAGTTTCCTAAGATTACTTAGAATATGCCTCAACTGGTACGCCAATAAATTCTTTATTACCAACCAGAATAGCAATTTTTCCATTCTTCAAAGCGCGTAAAAACAGGCCTTGTACGGCAACACAACTGCCCAACATAATGGTCTTATACATGCACACTACCCCCAAAATAGGTACAATTTACGTTGATACTCAAACACCATCTACAAAATACAATATACATTATGGCGTATAAATTGATAGTGATTCGCAAGAATTGGTAAATATGCTACAACCAGTCCCTTAAAACAGCAATTAGCGGAATGTCTGCGGCGGGCATTTCATACGTAGATAAATCACGCGCTTTAACCCATGCAAGTTTCTGCCCTTCTTTGGGCGAAACAATACCATCCCATTTGCGGCAGGCAAATACTGGCATCAAAAGGTGAAACTTTTCGTAGCTGTGACTGGCAAAGGTAAGAGGCGCCAAACAAGAGGCCCACGTTTCAATGCCTAGCTCCTCAAATAATTCGCGAATTAGCGCCGCCTCTGGTGTTTCACCAAGTTCAACTTTACCGCCCGGAAATTCCCATAAACCTGCCATAGGTTTTCCAGCAGGTCGTCTTGCCAATAAAACACGGCCATCCGGGTCAATCAATGCGACCGCAGAAACCAATACGGTTTTCATGATCTATAGTCAGCGTTGATTGTTATATATTGGTGGGTCAAATCACACGTCCAAACGGTTGCCAAACCTGGCCCAACGCCCACATCAACTGAAATAGAAAGCTCTGCGTTTTTCATATATGAAACACCTGCACTTTCTGTGTAGTTTGGTGAAACCCAGCCGTTTTCGGCAACCAGAATATCGCCAAAATAAATCGTCATCTTATCTCGATCCGCATGTTCACCTGATTTACCAACAGCCATAACAACGCGGCCCCAATTCGGATCTTCGCCTGCAAGGGCAGTTTTTACCAACGGTGAATTCGCAACCGACAAGGCAATCGTGCGCGCTGACATATTTGATGCAGCACCTGTCACATTTATGGCCACAAACTTCGTCGCACCCTCACCGTCTTTTACAACCAGATGCGCCAGTTCCCGCATCACATCCCCCAAAGCTGCTGCAAAAGCTTTGCCCTGTGTGCTTGATGCATCTGTTATTTTAGACCCACCGTTTTGACCTGTCGCAATGACCATTACACTATCAGAGGTCGATGTATCACTATCCACGGTTATCGCGTTAAACGACCGTTCATTCAAATCAGATAGCATCGTTTGCAACACGGATTGTTCTACAGTTGCGTCTGTAAATATATACACCAACATTGTCGCCATATCGGGCGCAATCATGCCAGAGCCTTTGGCAATACCTGCAATATGTGTTGTTTTACCGTCTAAAACCACACTAGCGGATGCACCTTTTTCAAATGTATCAGTAGTCATGATTGCACCAGCGGCAGCTTTGATTTTATCTTTTGATAAAGTCGCGTTTAATTGGCTGATCTGGGCCACGATACGGTCATGTGGTAAAGGTTCACCAATAACGCCTGTAGAAGCAGTGAAAACACAGTCTGTTGCCGTGCCAACCTGCTTAGAAACGGCTGTACAAATTGCCTGAACCGAGCCATCGCCCTTTGCGCCAGTAAAAGCGTTTGAATTGCCTGAGTTTACTAAAATAGCAACAGGCATATCCGTAGGAAGGGGCTTCTTCAGCTTGTTCTGGCAGTCCAAAACTGGTGCAGAACGTGTAGATGAACGGGTAAACACCCCTGCCACAGTGCTGCCAGCTATTGCTTTTGCCAACATCACATCATCGCGCCCTGCATATTTTACACCCGCCTGAGCGGTCGAAAACTCAACGCCCTGAATAACGGGTAAATTAGGAAACCCCCCAGACGGGGCCAGCGGTGAAATTTCTGGCGCACTCTGGGATGTTTCAAATCCTTTTAGTTCTTTTTTTAACTTAGAGACTTTTTTCTTCAGCTTTTTTAATTTGGCTTTTTTCCCGCCCATTTTATTTCTCCAAGTTAGTTTTTAAGCAATTCAAAATTCTTAACTACTGAAGGATCAATTTCCTGCTCTGAATATACTATGCCACCTGCGGCTTCCAGTGTTGCAAGGCGTTCTTGCAAGGTAGATTGCCGTAACGCATCTTCTACTTCTGTTTGCACCGCTTCCAGTTCAGGTGCAGGTTTAGTACGCTTTGCATCCAACTTAATCACATGCCAGCCAAACTGAGTTTTTACAGGATCAGAAACTTGGCCCTCTTCCAGATTAATCATAGCCGTTTCAAAAGCGGGAACGAACTGCCCCGTACCGGCCCAACCCAGGTTTCCACCACTTGCACCTGATGGCCCTGTAGATTTTTCTTTGGCCAAATCAGCAAAATTACCGCCATCTTCTAAAAGTTTGATAAGAGCTATGGCTTCAGCCTCTGTTTCAACCAAAATATGGCTGGCATTGTATTCTGAAACTGGCTCTACGTTTGAATACAATTCTTTATATTTAGCCACTATCGCATCTTCGGTTAGTGCCGAATCATATATTCCCTGAATTGCTTCTTCTGCAAAAAGTGATCTTTTTTCATTATCCAATGCCAGCTTCAGCTCATCAGTTTTTTGTTTTATCAAACTGCTTAACAATTCCTGCTGTACCAGTTGTTCAACAATTCCCTTGTACAATGCAGCGCTTTCAATATTTGCATATTGTTCAGGCAGACGACTGGATAATGACAAAACATGGCCCAACGTTATTGAAACGCCGTTAACAGTCGCAATAACCGTATCTTTTGTTGGGGCTTCTTGTGAAAATGCTGATGTGGAAAGCAATAAAGCAAATGCTGCCGTTGAAAGTAATTTACGTGTGATCTTCATTCTTATTCTCCGCGGTAAGCCCCTTTTGGCAACATAATTCAAACAATTATGCCGACCAATTACAGAGCCAAAGTTGACACTTACTAAACACCCGCTTACATGCCTTATTGGCGCATGTAGCTTGACGCTGTTCAGTTTAGTTCTTCTTAGGCTTTCATTTAAGGGCCGACAAGCTATCTGAACATAAGTAAGTAAAAATTCGCTTCAAAAAATGCCGCAGTAAAGTGGTTGTGAATAAATCGGAGTTGTCATGCTGGGCATGAATGTAATAACCAAAAAGATCTTTGGTTCACCAAATGACCGCAAAATTAAAGCGGTAAAACCACTGGTTCAAAAGATCAACGATCTTGAAGCGGAATTTGAAGCGCTAAGCGATGAGCAGATCAAAGCTAAAACGGAAGAATTCAAAACCCGTGTAGCGAATGGCGAAACATTGGATGCGTTGCTGCCAGAGGCATTTGCCAACGTTCGTGAAGCTGCAAAGCGCACATTAGGTCTGCGTGCATTTGATACGCAACTTATGGGCGGTATTTTTCTACATCAGGGTAACATTTCTGAAATGAAAACAGGCGAGGGTAAAACCCTTGTGGCAACTCTGCCAGTTTACCTTAACGCTTTAACAGGGCGCAGCGTACATGTTGTGACCGTGAATGATTATCTGGCACGGCGCGATGCAGAATGGATGTCGCAAGTTTATAGTTTTCTAGGATTGACCACAGGTGTGATCGTTCCTGACATGGATCAAGAAGATAAACTGGAAGCATATCGTGCAGATGTTGCATATGCGACCAACAACGAATTAGGCTTCGATTATCTGCGCGATAATATGCAAAGTGATATTACGCAGGTCGCCCAGCGCGATCATTATTTTGCGATCGTGGATGAAGTAGACTCAATTCTAATCGATGAGGCCCGCACACCCCTTATTATTTCTGGGCCAGCAGATGATCGATCTGAACTTTACATAACCACGAACGAATTAGTTCCTGAATTAACTGAAGTGCATTACGATCTAGATGAAAAAAGCCGCTCGGCAAATTTAACCGAAGAAGGCAATGAATTTGTCGAAAAGCGCTTTCAGGAAATGGGTATACTCGAAGAAACCGCATCGCTTTATGACCCAGAAAGCACCACGCTTGTTCACCATATAAACCAAGCATTACGTGCCCATGTTTTATTTACGCGTGAAAAAGATTATATTGTTCGCGATGGGCAAGTGATGTTGATCGACGAATTTACCGGCCGCATGATGAAAGGCCGCCGTCTGTCTGAAGGCTTGCACCAAGCGATTGAAGCCAAAGAAGGCGTGGATATTCAACCAGAAAACGTCACATTGGCATCCGTGACATTCCAAAACTATTTCCGCCTATATGAAAAGCTTGGTGGTATGACTGGTACAGCCCTTACCGAAGCTGATGAATTTTCTGAAATTTATGGGCTTGGCGTTGTAGAAGTTCCCACCAACCAGCCTATTGCACGCGTTGATGAACATGATGCGATTTATAAAACCGCTACAGAAAAATACAAAGCAGTTACAGAAGAAATTGCTTTGTCATATTCCAGCGGGCAACCAGTTTTGGTTGGCACAACATCCATTGAAAAGTCTGAAATGCTTTCTGGCCTTTTGAAAAATACCAGTTTCTTGAAAGAGATTGCCGCATCCATTCGCGTTCGCGCGGAAAAGTTCAAAAAAGCAGATGAAAAAGCGGTTGAGCTTAAAAAAGCGGATCAGGTAGATGCTTTGGCAAATCTAAAAGACGGTGTGCCCCATAATGTTTTGAATGCGCGTTTTCACGAACAAGAAGCCTCTATCGTTGCCAATGCAGGGGTTGTTAGTGCCGTCACGATTGCAACAAATATGGCCGGTCGGGGAACTGATATTCAATTAGGCGGTAACTTTGAAATGCGCCTTGCCGAAGCATTAGAAGATGCGGGTGAAAAGGCGGATGAAGATAAGATCCGGGCCGAGCTAACAGCGGAAATCGCTGAAAATAAAGCACGCGTAATCGCGGCGGGTGGCCTGTTTGTTCTGGCAACAGAACGCCATGAAAGCAGACGCATTGATAACCAGTTGCGTGGCCGTTCAGGCCGTCAGGGTGATCCAGGCCGTTCTGCTTTCTTTTTGTCTTTAGAAGATGACCTTATGCGCATTTTCGGTTCTGAACGTCTGGAAAAAGTTTTAAGCACATTAGGGATGGAAGAGGGCGAAAGCATCGTTCACCCTTGGGTTAACAAATCATTGGAACGCGCACAGGCCAAGGTTGAAGGGCGCAACTTTGATATTCGCAAACAGCTGCTAAAATTCGATGACGTTATGAACGATCAGCGTAAAGCCATTTTTGGGCAGCGCCGTGAAATCATGGAAGGCGATGATCTGTCCGATGTGGCCAAAGACATGCGCGATCAGGTTATTGACGATCTTGTAGATCAAGCCATTCCCGAAAAATCTTATGCCGAGCAGTGGGATTTGGAAGGGCTGGACCTTGCAACAAAAGAATTGCTGGGCATGGATTTGCCGTTAAAAGGATGGGCCGAAGAAGAAGGCACCGATGATGAAGACATCCGTGAACATATGTATAAAGCGGGTGATGCCTTTGCTGAACAAAAAGAACAGCAATTCGGGCCTGAAGATATGCGCACAATCGAAAAGCAAATTTTACTGCAAACAATAGACGGAAAATGGCGCGAACACCTTATTACGCTGGAACATTTGCGGTCCGTGGTTGGCTTTCGCGGCTATGCCCAACGCGATCCACTTAACGAGTATAAAACCGAAGGGTTTGAACTGTTTGAAAAGCTTTTGGATGGCCTGCGTATTGAGGTTACCAAACAATTGGCACGGACCAGAAAGCCTACCGAAGAAGAACTGCGTGAAATGCAGGCACAAATGCAAGCTGCTGGAATGCCAGCCCCTACAGAAGATGCAATCGACGGGTTTGATGAAAAAGACAAAAAGACTTGGGGAAAACCATCTAGAAACGATCAATGCCCTTGTGGTTCAGGTGAAAAGTTCAAACACTGTCACGGTAAATTATAAGTGAATTGTGGCATAACATTCTGAAAATGATCATAAATTAGACAGTTTTACGAATATAATGCACTGTATATCTTGTGGAAATGTGCAGTGCGTTTATTTATCATCATCACCAGTTTAGTAATCTTTACGAACGCTGTCAGCCTATCGGGCAACATTGCTGCGGCTTTTGCTGGTGCGTCATTTCTATCCTACAGTGATAAACTAGTACCTTTAAGCAGCAATCAAACCATATCGGCAGGCCAGCATACCTCAAAGGTTAACTCTGCAAATTTTAACCCAGTGGCAATAGATTGCAAATTAGATTTAACCACAACATCTTTACAAGGATTACGTGTTTTATTGCACATCACGGCCCCCTGTCACACGGATAAGCACGTAACCATTACCCATTCAAGTTTACGATTTAATGAGATTTTAAACCATGAGGGTGTTCTTAAAATTACCATTCCCGTTTTATCTAACCCAGCAAAAATAATTGTTTCTTTGGCTGATGGCACCGTAAAAGAAATATCTGCATCCGCCTATAAAGTGCGGTAAATTTATATTCTCTGCGAAATTATGCTACTGATATAAACTATTCTATTGAAAAACCTGTTCAGGAACCCGATTGTGGCACAACGAAACAAATTGGCGATTTCAAATGTCCAGATTTAAACTGATATTCCTTTCCTTGGCCCTTTCAATCACGGCTATTTCCGCGTGGGCAGGGCAAATTACTTTAAAATCCACCACAAGTACTGTCGAATTGGTAGGCGACCTAAAAAGTTTTGATAATGGCATATACATAATTGAAACCGAACTAGGTGAATTAGAAGTCGACGCCAGAACCGTTACATGTAGCGGCGCATCATGCCCAAAGGTACAATCCTTATCGTCAAAGATTTCCATATTGGGTGAACAAGATCTACTAAATCAACTGCTTATTCCTTTACTTGAAAGTTACAGTTTTTCTTTGGATGCAAACGTTGAAACAAAAACAATAAATAAAACCCAATCCACGATCAAAGTTATCAATCAAGGTGGACAGGAATACGCCAGTATAAATGTTCAATCCAAATCGCATAAAAAATTGAATGACCAAGCTACGAATGCAAAAGACACCTTGGTAATAACCAGCAGCACATTGGAAATGCTTGCCGCAAGTGCAAAAGATGGTGGTGTAACGCCTCTGGCAGCTGATGCTTTAATTGCAATCACATCTGATACAAACTCTGTGAAAACAATTTCTTTAAGCGCTTTACAGGACATCCTTTCTGGCAAAATATCAAACTGGAAAGATATTGGCGGCCCAGATATAAGTATTAACCTTTATCTGCCGAAAGACGCTTCCGCTTTGCAATCCATAGCTAAGGAAATGGGTTATGAGGCAAGTAAGTTTGCCAAATCTCAGCAATTTGATAGCCTTAAAGAGCTTTCTATGGCTGCAGCAAGTGACCCTTATGGTTTGGGGTTTACGAATTATTCCAATTTGCATAACGCAAATGCATTGGCAATTTCAGGCGGGTGTGGTGCTTATATAAAACCATCAACATTCAACATTTTATCAGGCAGCTACCCAATAGCATATTACCATTACTTAAAGACAAGCTCTGAAGCGACCCCAATTTTTGCACGTGAATTTTTAACATACCTTGAAAGTTCGCAAGCAAAAGACGCTATAAATCAGTTGGGCTATCCTAGCCTTTCAGTATTTGAAAGCGACCTAGACGATCAAGGAAACCGCATTGCTTATGGCCTACTGGCCACATCCAAAACTGTGCCTGTTACAGAATATCGCGCTATGATGAATGTCCTTATTGGTGCAAGGCAACTTTCAACTGTACTGCGCTTCAAGGCGGGTAGTCTTGATCTGGATGTGCAATCATCTGCTGCACTAGAGGCCTTGGTTTCAGAACTGTTTTTGGGAAACTATGCAGACCAAACCCTGTTAATTCTTGGCTTTACCGATGCTGATGGCAGTACTGGTGAGAATAAGCGCAACTCAAAAGCAGCGGCTAAGCTTATTTCTAGGTACATCAAAGATGCCGACAGTGGTAATCAACTTATGGATTTGCAAATTAATGCACAGGGCTTTGGTGAAGCTTCCCCCCTTGTTTGTGAAGATACTCCATTGGGTGCTGCCACAAATAATCGTGTAGAAATTTGGGTTAAAGATAAAAACTAAATATCCCCTTGGGACTTTAAGCTAACCTCGCCTGTCTTTCCAATAATTACATGATCGTGAACCGTGATAGAAAGCGCATGAAGCGCATCTATGATTTCATGGGTTACAGTAATATCCGCATCAGACGGCGTTGGATCACCACTAGGATGGTTGTGCACAAGTATAATCGCACTTGCATCCAACTCTAGCGCACGTTTGGCAACTTGGCGTGGGTAAACTGGCACATGATTGACAATACCCGATTGCAAGCATTCATCTGCAATAAGCACATTTTTACTATCCAGAAACAGCACCCGAAACTGCTCATACTTCAAATGCGCCATCTTTGAGCGGCAATAGTTAATCAACTGATCCCATGCAGTTAGAACATCTTTATCAAGCACTTGCCGTTGCGCCATTTTATGTGCGGCTGCCTGAACTACTTTCAGTTCATTTACAACCGCTTGGCCAATCCCCGCGATCTTTTTTAAATCACTTGGCGGGGCCGCAATAACATTCCCAAAACTACCGAACTGCCGTAATAACAATTTGCAAATCGGCCTAACATCACGGTGTGGTATTGCGCGAAAGATAACCAGCTCAAGCAATTCAAAATCCGCTATCGCCTGCGGCCCACCATTCAAAAACCGCGCCCTTGCATTTGCCCGGTGCCTGTGTTGTAGCTTTTTAAGATCAACCACAGAGGCCTGCGACAGGCTAAAACCCAGAATCGCTGCCTCTGCAAATTCAGTATTTCTTAGATTCGTTGCCATACGGGTATACTTGCCCGTTTTGGTTAACCAATAGTTTCACCCAAGCAATTAGAATGTTGGGTGAAATAGCCCCTTTGGGGAAAGTGTAAAAATCTCATACCCGTCCGCCGTTACACCTATTGAATGTTCAAACTGCGCGGTAAGGGACTTATCTTTTGTCACAGCCGTCCAATCATCTGCCAGAATTTTTGTATGTGGTTTACCAAGATTAATCATAGGCTCTATTGTAAAAAACATACCTTCTTCCAGCACATTTCCTGTACCCCAATTACCATAATGCAATACATTGGGTGGTGCATGAAAAACGCGACCCAACCCATGACCACAAAAATCACGCACAACAGAACACCGTTGCGCTTCTGCATATCTTTGGATGGCCGCACCAATATCACCAAAAGTGTTGCCCGGTTTGACCTGATCAATACCCAGCATCAGCGCGTCATGTGTGACTTGTATTAAACGGTCAGCTTTACGCGACAGCTTACCAGCCACATACATCCGCGAATTATCACCAAACCAGCCGTCCAGAATACACGTCACGTCTATATTCAAAATGTCGCCGTCTTTTAGCTTTTTATCAGACGGAATACCGTGGCAAACAACATGGTTAATCGAAATACAGCTAGATTTTGGATACCCACGATAGCCCAATGTCGCCGGCACAGAGTTATTTTCGATCATAAAGTCATGGCAAAGCTGATCCAGATATTCGGTAGTCACACCCGGTTGCACATATGGCCCAATCATATCCAAAATTTCCGCCGCTAAACGGCCTGCTTTGCGCATCCCTTCAAAGTCTTCCTTTGAATGAATAGTTATGCCGTCTGCATTTAGTCTTGGTTGTTTTGCCGTTTCCAAAGGGACACTCCATAACCTAAATTTCAGTGCTGAATAATCCTAAACCTTGATACTGACCAGAGTTAAAATCATGTAATACTTTTTTCAAGCGAAATACCACCTGTGGTGATTTTGGTGCCATAACACAAAACCTCTACACCTGCGGCTTTAGCTTTTTCAACTGCACGTTGGTAATTTGGGTCAATATCACCCGCAACCGCAAATTTATTGGCGTCATCACGTTGTACCAAATACAGTAGTATTGCACGATGGCCCTGTTCAACCATATGCGCCAGCTCTTCCATATGCTTTGTGCCGCGCTTGGTTACACTATCGGGAAACTCTGCCAAACCTGCGCTACGCGAAAGTGTAACGCTTTTTACTTCTAGGTAACAATCAGGCTGATCTTCACCAGATAACAAAAAATCAACACGTGAGTTTTCACCGTACTTAACCTCTGGCCGAACATGTGAGTAGCCCAATTTGGCTGCCAAGCCGTCCTTTAGCGCCTCAGCCACAATCTTATTCGGCAGACTTGTATCCACACCGATCAATGTGCCATTTTCCAACTCTGCCAGCTTCCATGAAAACTTCAGTTTGCGCTTTGGATCGTCATTTGGCTCCAGCCAAATTTGCAACCCTTCGTACTTCATTCCCAGCATAGAACCGGGGTTTGCGACGTGTGCTGTTACTTCACGCCCATCGTTTAGCGTGACGTCAGCCAAAAAACGTTTATATCTACGGATAAGTGTTGCGCGTATAAGGGGTGTATCGAATTTCATATTTGATACTTATGCGCCCGATCAAACAAGGACAAGTCAGATGAGCAACCCAACAGCAGCTATGATCGTCATTGGTGATGAAATTCTGTCTGGGCGCACGCAAGACACCAACTCAAATTATTTAGCTGGGCAGCTCACTTTAATGGGTGTTGATCTAAAAGAAATTCGCGTTGTGTCAGACGATAAAGTTCAGATTATTAGTGCTGTAAACAGATTGCGGATGAAATACACAAACGTCTTTACCAGCGGCGGCATTGGCCCGACCCATGATGATATAACCGCAGATTGTATTGCCGAAGCATTTGGCGTTTCAATAGATATACGTTCTGATGCGCGGGCCGCACTAGCTAAGAACTATGAAAACCCAGAAATTGAACTGACCGAGGCCCGTCTGCGTATGGCGCGCATTCCTGATGGGGCCGAATTAATCGACAATCCAGTTTCCAAAGCCCCAGGGTTTTCGATTGAAAATGTACACGTGATGGCAGGTGTGCCAACAATCTTCAAAGCTATGCTAGCAGGATTATTGCCCAAACTAACATCAGGGCAAGAAATTTTATCTGAAAATATCAATCTAAAGATGAAAGAAGGCGATATTGCCAATCATCTTGGGCTTATCGCACAAGAAAACCCTGACACGTCTATTGGATCTTATCCCTATTACACAAACGGCGCTTTTGGATGTAATCTGGTTGTGCGATCACCTGATGCGGATAGAGTACAGCAAGTTGCAGCATTAATACGTAAAACCTTTTCAGAAGATTAATACCATGACTGCCCCTAGCCAAATTGATTTGTTTAACACTGTTGATGCAACTTGGGCGCCATATGTTTTTCACACTGATGAAAACTGGTTAATTCGTGAGGGGGCTGGCGGCGGGCAACGCGTTTCTGCCACAACACTTTTATCTGGTGCACAGGGTTATCAGATAAGCACTGCTGTAAAAAAAATGGTGTCATTAGGCCAAACACCTTTGTTCATGATCCGAAATACAGATGCAAAATTAGATGCTGAATTACATGGATTGAATTACGACATTGTTGATCCTGTAGTTATTCTTATTGCGAAAACCAAAGAATTATTACGCACCGCCCCCAATCAAGTGCAGGCGGTTCAAACGATAGACACGCCTAATGAAAATGTAAAAAATATATGGGCAAGTGGCGGCATTAACCAAGGGCGGTTAAATGTTATGGCCCGCGTGAAAGCACCCAAAACCATCATCAACACTGGCGAAATGGGCGTTGCTTTTGCCGCAGCATTCAACGGCGTTGCTATGGTACATGCGGTTGAAGTTGCTTCGTCACATCGTCGCAAGGGTGTTGCAAATGCTTTAATGTACAAAGCATTCCAATGGGCAAAAGAACAGAATTGTATGTGGGTTTCCGTATTAACCGTTCGTGAAAACATCCCTGCACGAACCCTATATGAAAACCTAGGAATGGTTGAAGCTGCCGCATATCATTACCGCCGCGAAAATCTCATTTAGGGTACAAAAAATTCTATAAATCAAGCAATTTCAATAGGATAACTATGCGTCCCAACTGGGACATTTTGCCGTTTACCAACTACCCATACCTTTAGTTTTGAAATGCTCAGCTAGAAAATCAAGAAACGCGCGCAATTTAGGCTGCGTATATTGCCCATGCGGATACATGGCAAAAATATCCTGTGATTGTGCAGGTAGTTCATTAAGAACCGAAATAAGCCGACCACTTGCAATAGCTTCATGGTGTAAAAAGCATGGCAAGAAGGCGATGCCCAATCCAGCCTCAGCGGCTTGCATTAAAGAGTGGCCATCATTCGCAGTCAGATTACCACTGGCACGGATCACACGATTTTCACCTGTGGGCGATTGTAACTTCCAAACACTACCAGCAGGTTGGTTTGAATAATGCAAAAGACTGTGATGATTTAAATCGTCTATACGATTAGGCAGCCCGTGTTTATCAAAATAACGCGGCGAACCAACAATACGCATCCTAGTTGTGGCCAATTTTTTTGCCATAATGCTGCTATCTTGTTGCTGGCCAACACGGATTACCAAGTCAAAACTGTCTGCAACAGGATCAAGGTTGCGATTACTTAGCACCATATCAACAGACACTTCTGGATACTGGCCTAAGAAATCACCCAAAACACTAGAAAGATGGTTGCCGCCAAAGTCAGGTGAACAAGCCAATCGGATTGATCCGCGTGGGGCAATTTGCATGGAAGAAACCATTGCATCGGCCTCTATTGCATCAACCAGTACCTGTTTAGCCATATCATAATAAGCTAGGCCAATTTCTGTCGGGCTTACGCGCCGTGTAGTACGGTTAAGCAATCTGGCACCCAAACGCGCCTCTAATGATGATACATGCTTTGATACAGCGGATTTTGATAAACCCATTTTTTTAGCTGCATCCGTAAAGCCACCACTGTCTACAACTTTAGCAAAGGCTTCCATTTCTGTTAATCTGTCCATACTGACGTTCCTTGTTACACACAGGCCTTATAAATCGACCCAATTAATTACTGTCTTATGTTTTCCACTAAACTTTGTTCACAATTAGGAAACAAACTGTCTTTAACAGGAAGTATGTGCCTTTTTTCGTCACATTTGATAATAATGCAGTTTTTTGCGTATTTATATTATCATGATTGACCTTTCTTAATAATTTGATCAAATTATTGGAAACCAGACCAAGGCCATATCATGACAATCGATTCCCCAGCTCCTAATGTTCAAGTAGGCGTTTTTGACCTTAATGGGCAAATGCGCGGCAAGCGTATGCCCGCAAAAAAACTAGACACAATATTAAAAGACGGGTTCCGTTTACCCCTATCCATTTGTGGGGTCGATATATGGGGGGACGACATTCCAAATAGTGAGCTGGTTTTTGCCTCTGGTGACAGTGATGGGTATTGTGTGCCTACGGGACGTGGCCCCTTAAAGTTATCGACCACTATAGAGCCAACAGTGTTAATTCCCTGTACCTTTTTACAAGAAGACAAAACACCCTTTCTAGCCGATCCACGTCAGGCACTTGCGCAGATTGTAGATAAATTCAAAGCGCGCGGGCTGACTGTTGTTGTTGCGACCGAGTTGGAATTTTATCTTACTGATCCGAATTCTGTATACGGTACTGCCCAAACCGCGCCAATTAAACAAGATTTCCCTGTTATCGAATCCCTAGATACACTGGATTTACACGAGCCGTTTTTAAATGCGGTCTATGCAGAGTGTGACGCGTGGGGTGTTCCCGCTGATGCCGCAATATCTGAAGCTGGCACTGGACAGTTTGAAATCAACCTAAATCATGTACCAGATCCGTTGCGCGCGGCGGATGATGCAATGTTTTTTAAACGCATTGTGCGATCTGTAGCGCGGGATCAAGGGTTGGCGGCTACTTTCATGGCCAAGCCGTTTGGAGATCGGCCCGGTAACGGCTTGCATGTGCATTTTTCCATTTTGGATAAAGATGGCAATAATATCTTTGCTAATGGCACTGAAGAAGGTTCGGAAATATTGCACCACGCCGTTGCAGGTTGCCTAGATCAAATGCCCGCCTCTATGGCGGTGCTTGCGCCGCATTTTAATTCGTATCGACGCTTTGCCCCGAATAGTCATGCCCCTGGTGCCGTTGGTTGGGGGTATGAAAATCGTACCACTGCTATCAGAATTCCGGGTGGGCCAGATGTAGCGCGCCGTATTGAACACCGCGTTGCGGGGGCGGATGCTAATGCTTATCTGGTGCTGGCGGCTATATTGGGGGCTGCTTTGCAAGGCATGGATAAAAAAGCGATACCCTTTGCTGCAACGACAGGTAACGCTTATTCGGCTGACTTACCTAAATTGCCCACAAATTGGGGGGATGCTTTGGATGTTTTTGAAGGGGCAGACAATATGGATGAAATATTCGCGCCGATTCTGCGTAGCATATATTTAAAGGCAAAACGTCAGGAAATTGCGCGCTTTGCTGCCGAGGTAAGTCCGTTCGAATATCGGACGTATTTGGACACAGCATAAAATGTCCCAGTTGGGACATGGGGTTAAGTGATTGAAATTGCTTATTTTAATGAAAAAACTATACCCCCTTAACTTCGACATAATGCTTCTTGAACGGCATCATCCCAGCCTAGATAAAAACTGTCGCCATCGCGTATTACCGGGCGGGCCATTACTTTGGGTTTGGCGGCAATTTGCGCGTCAGCCTCTGAATTTTTAAGCCACGCATTAAGCGCACGGTAATCATTGGTGTTTCGATCCACCAACCCATCGCCGAATTCAGCGATTAATTCAGCCAACTCCGCCTCACTTAGGGGTTCAGCGCGGACATCGCGGAAGCTTACGTCTTTGCCTGTGGCCTCTAACGCCTTGCGGGCTTTGGAACATATTGGGCAAGTTTCCAATCCATAAATAATCATTTCGCAACCTCCTATAGTAATCGCTATGGAACTTCACACATCAGAACCCTTTACGCAACAACAGCTGTTGCTTGCAGCCTGCGTAAGCGGTAAGCTGGCTTCCATGAAACATGTCCCCAAAGAAAACACAAATGATGCGCTTATTCAGGAATTCCTGAACAAAGGTGGAAAAGTCAGCGTTGGCAAAACCAAACCTATGAAACCTGAACTGGGTATCAGCAAAAATGTTTGGAACAACATCCTGACCAAGGAAGAAAAAGCTGCGCGCGATAAGAAATAATCTTGACTCGCATCGCTGATTTTTATTGCCAAGTAGCAGTGCAATTACTTCAACATATTTTAGGATATTCAGAAAATGACCGCCAAAAAAGACGATAAAGCATCGCCAAAGAAAACCATGAAACAACTTCTTGAAGAGAAAAAGAAAAGCAAACCACATTACCTGTCTTTGAAAAACAAAGCAAAGCAACACAAAGGCAGTAACAAGGCGCACAGGCCTGTGATTTGATAGTGTGGGCTAAATGTTCTTGTGTTGGGCTACGACAGTTTTGGTTCCTTAGGTGTCTTTTGTAATCTTCAATCTCGGGATGTCAGTTGAGGATTGAATATGACTATTTGTCTGAAGACAGTTTTTTCAGAAACAGTTTCATTAAAGTCTATAGAGTGGGATTTAGAATGGCCTAGTGGATCAGCAACCAATGTGATCCCACTCCATATCATGCCACGTGATGGTAAAGCGCCCACAATTTTCGCATCGGCACATGCCAGGCGCGGCACTATGGATCCTTCGGTTAATACTAAAATCGTTATCGACTTGAATGAGCCTGGTTTCCCTTGTCGATTGGTTGGTAATTCTCTGGAAGCTGCTGGTCTTAATCTTTCCCCATTTGTACCTTACGGCATGTGCATTTTGGAAGAAGGGTTGCTTTTTATCCAAGACGAAGAGACTATTGTTTATCTACCATCACATCAAGATGCCAAACCATATCATTTGCATGTCACAAACCCTATTAAGATGGCAATTACTCCGCAGAACTCCCACCGACATTTGTTTCCAGTATGGCACTTACGTGCGGAAGGCTCTGTTATACCAGTGCCATTTCGTGGTTCGGATTCTAAAATAGCCTACCTACACCTAGATATCCCATCTAGATCTGTCACTTGGGGTCTTAAAGCAATGCCACAAGAAAATACTTTTACTTTCCGAAAGATATTCAATTTTAGAAAAAACAATACGATAAGGACAACTATTGAACCTAAAGGGCTACTTAGTGTTTATCCTTTTGATCTCCCCGAATTCTCTGGCTCAAGGGCGCATATTCAAGCGGCTTCTAGCAGTCAGGGGCGCACGCTTATTTTTACTACAGGTCGCAGTCCTATAATAGTTACGTCGCCGCCCTTTTGTTGCATTGCTCAAATCGATGAATCTGGTTTGATAAAGAAAATACTATTCTGTGAAGATTATTCAAACAAGCCAGAGAATGAAATTCATGGGTTTGGTGGGTGGTTTTCACAATCAGGAGAGTATTTTTTAAAAGAATATTTGGGAAATACGGATAAATGTATAGAAAGTAATTATTCCGCTTTCCACATATCAACTCAAACTACGCATACATTTAAGTTTCCGCCAAGTTTTACTGGGGCAGAAATCCGCGACCATGCATATGGAATTTTCTGGACGATAGACAAGACTAATGATGATGGGATTCGCATTTTGGGCTTTTGTGAAGTTTAATTATGTTACAAATAGTCACGTACCCCAAGGGGATACACCCCCAAATAATGCTTCAAAAATATGTATGTCCGATGTTAGTTTTATCCCACACAACCATCCTTACCCTCCACAAATAACCCCCACACACCCAAAACCACTTTAACCCCTTGCAAGTCCCAAGGACTCAGCCTGTATCCCTTTTCAACAGCGGAAAGGCTGGCTTCCACCCCCAGATTTCCATCGAAAACTCTCGAGCTTGGAGATTATGTTGTCAGATCTGATAACAAGAACAGCAATAGATAAGCGCATGGCAGAAATTGTGCGCCGATATAGGTTATCGAGAGCGACTTCAGCATAAGCAAAACCAACCCATGCGCCCCGAGTTAGGCATTAGTAAAAATGTTTGGAATAATGTGCTGAGCAAGGAAGCGAAAGCTGTCGCGACAAGAAATAATTTTGTAAGGCGTTTTGAAATTGTAAGGCGGCGGATAGGCGGTCGCTTTAAGCTATGTACGTGGATAATAAATTACCGCAAACTTTTTAAATTAAGTACGACTCCTATGCACAACTGGCAAATTTAATACCGTGTAGCGCCGCGATGGTTAGTGTTAAATTGCGACGATAGGCCTAAGCCGGGTTGCGCCCTTTGTTCACAATGCCCGCGCGGGCATATACGACAATTAATTCCAATTTCAGTAGCGCGGGCACCTGCTAAGTGCAGCTCATCAGCATATCCAATTGCTTTTGCATGTTGAACATCACAACCAATAGCAATGGCAAGCCGATTGTCTTGATTGTGCCGGGTAGCTATTGGGCGATCTACAGTTCGCGCAAAAACAAGATACCGGCTTGTATCAGGCATCTCAACAAGTTGTGGTATTATTCGGCCTGGCGTTCGAAAAGAATTGTGAACATCTAATCGAGGACATGCCCCGCCATATTCAGCGAGTTGAAAATCAGTTGCATTTAAGCGTTTTGATACATTTCCAGCTCGATCAATTCGGAAAAAGAACAAAGGCACCCCCGCTTCGCCTGGGCGGTGAAGTGTAGCAACCCGATGGCAAGCTTGTTCAAAGCTAACGCCAAAGCGTGTCGCCAAATGGTCAAAATCGTACTTAGATGAAATCGTTTCATCAAGGAATGATTTGTACGGCATGATAACTGCAGCTGAGAAATAATTTGCCAGCTCAACGCGACAGCGGTTTTGGCCGTGCTCGTCGGCAATATTAGACTGTTCAATTAACGCATCTAGCAACGCTTTGTGTTCAATCAGACAACCAACATGAAGAAGTTGGAATATACGGTTGGGGTGATCCAGAGCTTCAGAAAGTACTACTTTTTTGCTTTTTGCATCATATAATCGTAGTGAATTCTGTAGGTCATCGGCAGGTGCTAAAGAAATTTGCAATCCAAGTTTATCTTGCTGTCTTTTCTTGATCCATGAATAAATTTCATCACGTGGCGGATCCACACTACCAAAGTAATTGGCAGCTTCGGTTTCTAGAGCTTCAAAGTAATTGTTTTGACTCCTAAAGTACGCGTGAACGGATGCTTCTGGAGATGCTGATGTAATTTCTGACGTAATCTGATCATGTGTACCACTCAACAAATGTTCAGTCATAGATTGGTGGGCCCGGTGCAACTTAAGGAAGCTTTCGGCAAAGTTTGGACAATGAATTAAGGCTGCCCGTAATTGCCCAAGATCAGGACGAACCAATTCGAACAAAGGGTCATCAAGTGCGGCGCGTATGTCCGCAAGCTTCGACGCATTGCTTTCATCTGCTATGTCACGCCAATCCACACCATATATTTCTAGCAATCGCAAAAGAACAGCAGCTGAAATACTACGTTCATTGTTTTCGAGAAGATTTACGTAAGAAGTGCTGATCCCTAGCCGCTTTGCCACTTCAGCTTGGGTTTCATCCCTTTCACGGCGCATTTTGCGAAGTCTCGGTCCAATAAATATTTTCATATCAAGGTTTAATTCACCAATAGTTACAATATTACAATTTGTGTAATTGTAACTATTCATATTTACAAGTCCACCCTCTTTAAGTTTATACTTTGTGGGTTTCGTGAATAATATGAGAAGAAGAAGCGCTAGGGAAACTAAAATGGCAAAATATAACACAACTTTCGAGCTAAGCCTAAACGATATAGAAGTAATCGAGACGGCTCTGCGAACTGTGCAAACACAAAATGATGGAATTCCCGTTGACACAAAAGGCATCAGCAATGTTTTGGGAAATTTACACAATCAAAAAACCTTTTATCGCCCTAATAGTGAAGTATATATAAGTGGCTGATACAATATCTCTTGAATTATTGCAGCCTCTACCTGCTTAGGGCCGCGGCAATTAATGCTTAAGACAGGTTTGATTTTACCATTGAAGTAGACTTCGCTATTACAGCGAGGCTTTAGGTTATGTCGATCAAACTGAGCTTTATTAAATATCCAAAGTTACTTTTTAAGATACCCATCCGTATCATTTTTTACTTTCCATACCCAATTTCTAATAAATGTGACCTTTATTTTTGTCCTCCATAGATGATTTTTTGTACCACACAACCCAAACCACTTTAACCCCTTGCAAATCCCAAGGACTCAGCCTATATCCCCCTAACAGCGGAAAGACTGGCTTCCACCCCCAGGCTTCCATCGGAAATTCTCGACGGGCAGCTGCCCGTTTTTTTGTGCTTGGAGATTATGTTGTCAGACCTGATAGCAAGAACAGCGATTGATAAACGCATGGCAGAAATTGTGCGCCCCATAGTTGAAGACTTGGGCTGTGAGCTTGTGCGCATTCGTTTGATGTCGGGTAAGCGCACCACATTACAAATCATGGCCGAAAGGCCGACAGCCGGTATTGAGGTTGATGATTGCGCGCGCATTTCTACAGAATTGGGTGCGATCCTAGATGTAGAAGACCCGATTGAGGGTGATTATGCGCTGGAAGTTTCCAGCCCGGGCATTGACCGCCCACTGACACGGCTGAAAGATTTTGATGTATGGCAAGGTTATGAAGCCAAGATTGAAACCACAGAACTGATCGACGGGCGCAGACGCTTTAAGGGCGAATTGCGTGGTGTTGAAGAAAACGAAGTGCTGATTGAAATCCCAGAAGGGATTATTGGTCTGCAATTTGACTGGCTTGAAGATGCCAAGCTGATTTTAACAGATGAACTGATCGCAGATACATTGAAGTCCCGCAAAGATGCTGGCTTTGATGAGGCCGCGTTCGACGAAATTCAAACCGAAGAGGACTGAACCCATGGCTATTACCAGTGCAAACCGTCTGGAACTGTTGCAAATCGCGGATGCTGTTGCGCGTGAAAAAATGATCGACCCTGATCTGGTTATTCAGGCGATGGAAGAAAGCATGGCGAAAGCGGCGAAGTCGCGTTACGGCGCCGAGCTAGATATTCGTGCCCACATCGACCGTAAAACAGGTGAACTGGAAATGACGCGCGTACGCGAAGTTGTGGAAGAAGTTGAAAACCTGTCTACAGAAATGACTGTAGAAGAAGCGAAAGCGCATATTGATAACCCTGAAGTGGGCTCTTTGATTATCGACAATCTGCCGCCAATGGATTTTGGTCGTATTGCTGCACAATCCGCCAAACAGGTTATCTTGCAAAAGGTGCGCGAAGCTGAACGTGAGCGTCAATACTCTGAATTTAAAGACCGCGAGGGCGAGATCATCAATGGTCTGGTCAAACGTGTTGAATACGGCAATGTCATTGTTGACGTGGGCCGTGGCGAAGCCGTGTTGCGCCGTGACCAGTTGATCAACCGCGAATTGTTCCGCAATGGCGATCGGGTGCGTGCCTATATCAAAGAAGTACGTTCCGAAATGCGCGGGCCACAGATATTCTTGTCGCGTACTGCACCTGAATTTATGGCTGAGCTGTTCAAAATGGAAGTACCTGAAATTTATGACGGCATTATTGAGATTAAGGCGGTTGCTCGTGATCCAGGTTCTCGTGCTAAAATCGGTGTGATTTCTTATGACAACTCTATTGATCCAGTTGGCGCTTGTGTTGGTATGCGTGGCTCACGCGTGCAGGCCGTTGTAAACGAGCTGGGCGGTGAGAAGATTGACATCATTCCTTGGAATGAAGATGCGCCGACTTTCTTGGTTAACGCTTTGCAGCCTGCAGAAGTTTCAAAGGTGGTTTTGGACGAAGAAGCCGAACGTATCGAAGTTGTTGTACCAGAAGAGCAGTTGTCACTGGCCATCGGCCGTCGTGGCCAAAACGTGCGTCTTGCTTCACAACTAACTGGTCTTGATATTGATATTATGACCGAAGCGGAAGAGTCTGCACGTCGTCAGGCGGAATTTGAAATCCGCTCTAAACTATTCATGGATACAATGAACGTTGATGAAGTTGTCGCACAACTGTTGGTTTCCGAAGGTTTTGCCACATTGGAAGAAGTGGCTTATGTTGAAGTTGATGAACTACTTGTCATCGACGGCTTCGACCAAGGCACTGCGGACGAGCTGCAAGCGCGGGCACGTGAAAGCCTTGATGAAATTAACGCAAAAGCACTGAGTGAGGCCAAAGAAATGGGTCTTGAGCAAAGCTTGATCGATTTTGGTGGTCTGACCCCACAAATGTTGGTGGCCTTGGCCAAAGATGGCGTTAAAACCATCGACGATTTTGCCACTTGCGCCGATTGGGAACTGGCTGGCGGTTACACTACAATAAATGGTGAGCGCGTCAAAGATGAAGGATTGCTGGAAAGCTTTGATATGGGGCTTGCCGAAGCGCAAGAACTGATTATGACCGCACGCCTACAACTGGGCTGGGTTACTGAGGAACAGCTTGCCGAAGATGCAGCGGCGGAAGAAGAAGCCGCCAACACCGAAGAGGAACCTGAAGCCTGATGCGTCAGGTTTCGGTGCTTGCCCGTGGGACGTGGTGGTCGAACAAATCGGACTGAAGTGGTTGAACGTCGCTGTATAGTGACCAAAGACACTTTGCCAACATCAGACCTAATACGGTTCGTATTAGGCCCTGATGATATGGTGACGCCTGATATTTCTGGGCGTCTGCCGGGGCGCGGCATGTGGGTAAGTGCCAATAGCAAAGATATTGCAAAGGCGATAGATCAGAATCTATTTTCAAAAGCCGCTAAACAAAAGGTCAACACCCCTGATAACTTAGTAGATTTAACGCAACGCCTGATTGTAAAGCATGCAATAAATTTATTGTCTATGGCCCGTAAAAGCGGGCACGCTATTTGCGGCTTTGAAAAAACAAAATCAGCGATGATGTCAGAGCGGTGGTATATCCTAATTCAAGCCGAAGACGGATCGACACCACAAAAACAAAAAATACGGCCCTCTGCGGTTGCAAATTCTTATATTTCATGGCTAACAGCCCAAGAATTAGGTTTGGCATTCGGACGGGAAAATGTGATACACGCGGCAGTGTCCAAAGGTGGACTCTCGGCTCGCATCCTATTAGAAGCCAATCGACTGGCTGGGTTTCGTGAAAAACACGTTGCCAACCCGTCTAAAATTGCTGGTCCGAAACCAGCTGCGAAAGGTTAAGTACGAATGAGCGACGAAAACAATAATGACGGCAAGCCAAAACCACTTGGACTTAAAGGCAGTTCAGGGGTAGTGCGCCAAAGTTTTTCTCATGGGCGCTCGAAATCCGTCGTGGTTGAAAAGAAACGCAAACGTGTATTTGTGCCCGGAAAACCAAGTGCTACAGGTAATCCACGCACTGGTGTAAAGCCTGCGGCAGGTGGTGTAACGAATTCAGAAATGGATCGCCGCCGTAAAGCGCTAATTGCAGCGGCTAATCAAGAAGCTCAACGCAAATCCCGCGAAGAAGAAGAAACACGCAAGCGCGAAGTTGAACGTGAAGAACGCCGCCGCGAACGCGATGCCAAAGAGCGCGAAGAAAAAGAGCGCGAAGAGCGCAAACTTGCCCGCGAGGAAGCGGCCCGCGCGCCTGCGCCTACACCAACTGCTGCTAAACCAGTTGATCCTAATTCTAATCCAGCGGCATCAGCACCAGAGCCTGATCCAGATGTAACGCGGCCTGCTGCTAAAGCACCTGCAGCAAAGCGCGTTGAAAAGCCACGGCGTGAAAAACAAACCAAAGGGGGCGTGGGTGATCGACGCAGCTCTGGTAAGCTAACAATAAACCAAGCGTTACGTGGTGGTGATGGACATCAAAAATCCATGGCCGCAATGAAGCGGAAACAAGACCGCCAGCGCCGTCAAATGAAGGGCGACAATAATGCTGAACGTGAAAAAATTATCCGCGATGTGCAACTTCCAGAAGCAATTACAGTAGCCGAATTGGCTAACCGTATGGCGGAAAAAGTCGCAACTGTTGTAAAATCCCTGATGAACAATGGCATCATGGCCACTCAAAACCAAGTGATTGATGCGGATACGGCTGAATTGCTTATAGAAGAGTTTGGCCACAAAGTTGTACGCGTTTCTGATGCCGATGTTGAAGATGCAATTCAGCAAGTTGAAGATGCAGAAAAAGACCTTAAGCCACGCGCGCCTGTTATCACAATCATGGGTCACGTTGATCACGGTAAAACATCAGTTCTTGATGCTTTACGTAAAACTAATGTTGTATCGGGTGAGGCCGGTGGCATCACACAACATATTGGTGCGTATCAAATCACCTTGGATGACAGCACAATACTAACCTTCCTAGATACACCTGGTCACGCCGCATTTACGTCTATGCGCGCACGTGGTGCGCAAGTTACTGACATTGTTGTTTTGGTGGTCGCTGCGAACGATGGCGTTATGCCACAAACTATTGAAGCGATTGCGCATGCAAAAGCAGCAGATGTTCCATTGATTATTGCAATCAATAAAATGGACGTTGAGGGTGCTGATCCTATGCGTGTACGCACTGAGTTATTACAGCATGAAGTTCTTGTTGAGGCTATGTCAGGCGAAGTGCAAGATGTAGAAATCTCTGCGTTAACTGGTATGGGCCTTGATAAGTTGTTGGAAGCAATTTCACTGCAATCTGAATTGCTGGAATTAAAAGCCAATCCTGATCGCTCTGCTCAAGGTGCTGTAATTGAAGCCAAGCTTGATACAGGCCGCGGCCCGGTTGCAACTGTTTTAATCGAATCTGGTACATTGCGTCACAAAGATATATTTGTTGTCGGTGAACAATGGGGCAAGGTACGCGCATTAATCAACGATAAGGGCGAGCATGTAAAAGAAGCAGGGCCTTCGGTACCTGTTGAGGTGCTTGGCCTAAACGGCACACCTGAAGCGGGTGATGTATTAAATGTTGTTACTTCAGAGGCTGAAGCACGTGAAATTGCTGATTACCGTATTCAACTAGGCAAGGATAAAAAGGCTGCCGTTGGTGCGGGTACTACATTAGATCAATTATTGGCTAAAGCCAAAGCAGACCAAGAAGTTTCAGAATTACCAATTCTTGTCAAAGCAGACGTTCAAGGCTCTACAGAAGCTATCGTTCAGGCAATGGAAAAAGTTGGCAATGATGAAGTTCGGGTTCGTGTTTTACACTCTGGCGTTGGTGCAATTACAGAATCAGATGTAACACTGGCAGAAGCATCAGGCGCGCCTATTATTGGTTTTAATGTTAGGGCAAACGCACCTGCACGGAACAGTGCAAACCAGAAAGGTGTAGAAATTCGTTACTATTCAATCATCTACAACCTTATGGATGATGTTAAGGCTGCTGCATCTGGTCTGCTATCAGCAGAAATTAAAGAAACCTTTATTGGTTATGCAACCATCAAAGAAGTCTTTAAAATTACAGGTTCTGGTAAGATCGCTGGCTGTGAAGTTACCGAAGGCGCTGCAAGGCGCGACGCAGGTGTACGCCTATTGCGCGACAATGTTGTTATTCATGAAGGTAAATTGAAAACCTTGAAACGCTTCAAGGATGAAGTCAAAGAAGTGCATGCAGGACAAGAATGTGGTATGGCATTTGAGAACTATGAAGATATTCGCGAAGGCGATGTCATCGAGATTTTCACAACAGAAGAGATCGAACGTAATTTAGAGTAATTCTGACTTACTGATCTTTTACATTAAGTATTTTTAAGCGCCGCACCTATATTGCGGCGCTTTTATTTTATGCTTTTGGGATTTTTCGCCACGCTAAAATATGTAGAATTATAAAACACGGCACAAAGAACGTTGGAAAAAGAACCAATGGGTAAACTGTCATTATATGTGCAGATACTTCGCCTGAGTATATTTTCAAATACCCTGCGGCTGATGCAAGGCCAGTAATTACTGCAACAGCAAAGTCCAGTAACCCCATATATACCACTCTACGCGCGCTATTTTTCCAGTCGGCAGAGCGTTGACTAACTTTCACAGTTGCAAATGCTGCACTAATGCCAACTAGAACATCACCAACACCTGCAAAGAATGCAAAAATGAACGGTAATTGGCCCATTGCCCAAAGCATAATAAAAGTGAAACCCATAACGCGCCAAGTTTGAAACGAAGTGAGCGTTGTAATATCCATCCTATCGGCCCAATTAACGACCGTTGAAGATACCGACAGTAAAAATACAAACACTACTAAAGGTATCATAAAGAAAATCGGCATTTCAATCGGCAGAACACCATCTGGTGAATCAAAGTATCCGTTAATGGCCAGCCCTAATACTAAGGAAAACCATAGTAATACTATTCCTATTAAAAATGGTGACTTTAACGGATTCGAGTGTGGTTGCTGTATATTTGTTGTTTGAGAGGTCATGTTAATATTCCTTATGTGTATATACACGTATATAAATAATTTACTCCCCTTGTAAAGCCTTTCATCTTTTCTTTCTTGTTAGATTGCCGTTTCAGTAACTATAAATGTTACACAATTTCTAAAACACGGTGATCTTTGAAACTTTTCCAAGCATTTTCTGCCAAACAATAAATTGGTATGCGGCCTTCTTTTGTTAGGCTTGCATCCATTTCAAGATTACTACTGGGTTTGAATAATCCGTTGATTACCCTTTGCGTGCCATCACTTTTTAATAACGTTACTGTTGCAGAGCTAGTTCCTTTTGAACTGACCATATCGTGAACTTTTGATACTTGTAAGGTCTTCACTTTGGTATCCTCTCATATATATTCAATTACTAAGCTTATCGAAACACACATATATATCCAGTAATTTGTAAAACTATTTTTACCGCGATCAGCAACAACAACAAATTAATCCAACAGTTTCCCTTTTCACCAGTTTAAACAAAGCGTAAATAGACCTTATGACAAACTATCTTTATCAAGGCGATCTGCCTGACGACCTAGACCTTGGCCCAATCGTAGCCATCGACAGTGAAACTATGGGGCTGCTGCCACACCGTGACCGGTTATGTGTTATACAACTGTCATCAGGTGATGGTAATGCCCACCTTATTCAAATTGCGCAAAATCAAACAGAGGCACCTAATCTGTGCAAAATGTTGGCCAATCCTAATCAATTAAAACTATTTCACTTTGGGCGCTTTGATATAGCCGTTATGGAAAACAGGTTTAAGGTGCGCACGGCCCCAGTTTACTGCACAAAAATTGCCTCTAAACTGGTGCGAACATATACAGATCGTCACGGATTAAAAAACCTACTGCAAGAATTGCTAAAGGTAGATATATCAAAGCAACAACAAAGCTCTGACTGGGGGGCAGATGTTTTGACAAAAGAGCAAATAGCATATGCTGCATCTGATGTTTTATACCTACACAAAATCAAAGAAGAGCTTGATATTCGACTGGCCCGCGAAGGCAGAACCGAACTTGCAAATGCTTGTTTTGAGTTTTTACCGCATCGGGCAGCGCTTGATCTTGCAGGTTGGCCAGAAATGGATATTTTTTCACATTAATCGTTAAGCCATTAACGCGCCACACCTATTGACCCAGCACCCCTATAAGGCGCATGTAATACATATGACGCACACACCAAGAGATACTTATTCAACCAGTATACGGATAATCAAAATCGGATTTCCTGTATTGGCTGCAATTCTTATGGTTGGTGTCTTTGTTTTTACCAATTCCAACCCCATTAGGGATGGTGTCATTATACCAGACAGAAAATTGGCCGAGTTGGCAGTTGGTCAAAAAATAACCAACCCACATTATTCTGGCGTTACAAAATCTGGCGATGCTTTTTCAATTTCAGCAGAATCTGCTCTTCCGAATGCTCCGAAGCCAACTCAAATTGATCTAGTTAAACCACGCACCACAATCGGATTTTCGGATGGGTTTGAAATGCAGGCATCTTCAGACACTGGGCAACTAAACCTTGATAGACAAGAGGCAAGCCTTACAGGATCAGTTCTATTGGAAACCTCTGATAGCTATAAAGCGACTGCAAAAATAGTTACCATGAATTTTTATACTGGAAATGCCAGTAGCCCAGGCCAGGTGGAAGCGAATGGACCGATGGGTAAAATTACTGCTGGCAACATGACTTTAACACAAAATCTGCATAAAAATACATTTGGCAGCAAAACAATTCTAAACTTTGGCAATGGTGTAAAGTTGGTATACTATCCACAGAACACAGCAAAATAAGGTGCATGGCGTGACTAAATTTTTACTAACAATAATGACACTTTGCATTCTTGCATCTGCAGCAAACACACAAACTACGGATGAAAACCTTCCTGCTAATGCATCTCTTCCAGTTGAGGCCACGGCTGACAGTTTACAAGTAGACAGTGATGCCAATTCAGCTGTTTTCGAAGGCAACGCAATCGTTACCCAAGGTATTTTGAATTTAAGTGCCGATAAAATTACTGTCTATTTTGAAGAAGGCGCACGCAATATAAAAACTGTCATTGCCGAAGGGCATGTTAAATTTACCAACGACGCAGAAACCGCAGAAGCACAGAATGCTAATTTTGATGTTTTATCTCAAACCGTAACATTTTCACAAAACGTGATCTTACGCCAAGCACAAACAATACTTACGGGCAATAAACTAACTTACAATATTACGACCAGTCGCAGTAAAATGTCTGGTAATGTAAAAACAGTATTTGCACCTAAATAATATGACCGCAGATAGCAAACTTATTAAAAACAATGCCACCGTTGGTTTAGTTATTAAGAACATCAAAAAATCTTTTAAACAGCGCCACGTATTAAGCGATGTCAGCATTAAACTTGGCCAAGGCGAAGTTGTTGCGTTGCTGGGCCCAAATGGAGCAGGGAAAACCACCTGTTTTTATTCTATCGTCGGCTTAATACGCCCTGATGCTGGCACCGTTTCCATAAATGGGCGCGATATGACACATTTGCCTATGTATCGCCGTGCCCAACTGGGAATAGGGTACTTACCGCAAGAAGCAAGCATCTTTCGTGGCATGAACGTAGAAAACAATATCCTGTCAATTTTAGAAATTTGGGAGCCTAATAAAGCTGATCAAAAGATTAAGCTAGAGCAATTATTAGAAGAATTTTCTATCACACATATTCGCAAATCTCCTGCTGTTTCCCTATCAGGTGGTGAGCGTAGACGTGTTGAAATAGCACGGTGTTTAGCTAGTAATCCAAGTTTCGTACTGCTTGATGAGCCATTTGCCGGCGTTGATCCTATTGCCGTTGGTGACATCCGTGATCTCGTTGCAAAGCTTAAAAAACGCGATATTGGGGTTCTTATCACAGATCATAATGTTCGGGAAACATTGGAAATCGTTGACCGTGCCTATATTTTACATGGCGGAAAAGTACTAATGAGCGGTACACCAAAAGAAGTGATATCAGACCCAAATGTACGCAATGTATACTTAGGTAGTACATTTAAAATCTAATATAATTGCGAAAATACATATGATTGTTAGTTTTCTCGTAGATTTGGTTGCGCGACTCACAAAGCCGTCCTAGGCTAAGCATATGAGCTTTCCACATTCCAATGTTACTTTACGCTAGAATTTATCTGGCAGGCATTGGTGTATCGAAAGTTCAAACAGTAAACAATGAAGGAGCTTTAATGCGTTATCAAATCAGCGGAAAACATATTGATGTAGGCGAATCGCTTACAAACCACGTTAAAACTGAAATTGGAGATGTTGCAGTAAAATATGCCGAAAGACCAACCGAGGCACATATAACATTTTCGAAAGATGCACATGAATTTAGGTGCGAATCTACCATACATTTATCCACTGGCTTAACGGTAGCCGCCGAAGGTAAAAGTACTGAAATATATGATTCTTTTGGAAAATGTTCAGAGAAAATTGAAAAGCAACTTAGGCGCTATAAGCGAAGGCTAAAAGATCATCACAAAGATAGACCAACACCTGTTGAAGTTATGGAAGCTTCGTCGTATATCCTCGCTAGAGAAGACGATACAGATGTTAGTGAACCAGAATCACTACAGCCTGTAATCATCGCTGAAATGGAAACTAAAATTCAATCTCTCTCTGTCGGAGAGGCTGTAATGCAAATGGAACTGGCTGACGAACCTGTAGTGGTTTTTCGTAATGAAGGTCATAAACGCTTAAGCGTAGTTTACAAAAGGAAAGACGGAAATATAGGTTGGATAGACCCAACCAATTTGGAATAGTCCAATGCCTATATCTTCGACGGTAACACATGGAACTTACAGAAATTCTAGTGGCTGATGCTGTGCATTATGCACAAAGTGAAACCAGCAAAAAACGCCTGCTTCAGAAAATATCTGAGCAGGCTGCAACCGTTTATGGTTTAGACAATGCACAAGTGTTTTCCGCGCTAAATGCGCGTGAAGCACTTGGAACTACTGGTGTTGGTCGGGGCGTTGCAATTCCACACGCCAGATTTGAAACGTTAGATCGCGTTATTGGGTTATTTACCCGTTTGGAAAAACCACTGGATTACGATTCTATGGATCACCAACCAGTGGATTTAATATTTACATTATTGGCACCACTACAAGAAGGCGCAGAACATCTGAAAGCATTGGCATTGGTTTCAAGAACGCTACGTGATGAAGACGTTTGTGCAAAGCTTAGATCTAATCAAAATGAACAAACGATTTTTTCTATCTTAATTGAAAACAATGAATCGCAAGCCGCCTAAAGCCGCCAACCTTTAAAACCAAAATTCATATAATCACGCGTGTATGCTTTTCTAACAAGCTGCTCTAGTTCTTCATCGTAAATTTGTGCAAGATGGAATGCTGTATCTTCCTCTACAATCGGCCCAACTGGAATGTGCGGTAGACCCAATTCAGTTTCAATAACAGCAATAATACTTTCATACGTTTCTGGGCGTAATATGTAATCTGGATGAACAACTTTTGTATATCCACCCAAAACCGCAGCCTGACTTGCCCAAGACATATCAATACGCGCGCGCGTTTGGCCCTTAAGGTTCCCATTTAAAAACTTAGAGAATTTCTTAATGGCCTGGCGATAATCCTCTACATCATAGCCAATACTGTCTAATGCGCCTTTATTTATCACCTCACACAGATCCGCATCGGGTAATTTAACATTGTATTGCTCGATAAGAATGCGCCTAATCCAGGGAAACCCATTCTTTCCCGTCTGAAAGATGTGCTTATTAAACGCGTGGAAAACCCGTTCTACAGGGTGGGATAGCATTGAAAAAACCACCCGCGTTTGATTTTCTTCCAACCAATTATAAATCTGTTTTTGCTTCAACCCTGATAGCAAATCACCATTAGATGCTTCTAGTTGTGCAGCCATCCAAGCCTCTAGTGTAGACTTTCCATAATCACCCAAAGGCTGAAATAATACTGGTACAGTTTGCCCAAAGATAAAGTTCTTTGCCGCAGCATGGCGTTCTGGTTCTAAGAATTCAGGCACATCATTTTCTAAGAAATTAATAGAGCTTACTTGCTCCATCATTTCAGAATAATTGGTAACCTTTTCTGAAAGGCCTTCTGGGTTTTGTCTTTTGATTTTCTCTTTCAGCGTATCTAATTGCTCATCGCTTCCCAAAAAATGCGCCAGCCCGTTAAACACATCAAGCTGCCCCAAATCAGGATATGAAAGTTGAAACGCCGCCTGACCTGTAACTTGAAGTTTGGCACGTATCTTTTTGGAAAACTCCGTAAGCCCATTTACGTATGATTTAAAACCAGAAATATCAAAATCAACCTTCGCAACTTTCCGTTTATGTAGATCAGTCAATCGCCATTGATCGGTTTTTTTGGCTATAGCGTGTGAAATAAAAGAATCTAAAGGATTTCTTGTAAGTAAAATTTTCGCACAAGACTCATCTTCAAGAACAAAATCTAAAACCCGCATATCGTGGTCTGAAAACAACCTAAACCCTGGCATAGTATCTGTACTTTTCGCCACCATTTTACGGATCATTTTTATGGGGTCACGGTCTCGTTCCACCACATCCATTCCACAAAATGTTTCTTTGTTTGGATAGCCCACAAAGCTTGGGTTAAACAATTCACCATTACACTCAAACCCATCAAACAGATTTATACTCTGCTCAAAAAGATTTGACCCCGTGCGCATATTGGCGAGAAGAACAAAATACTTGAATTTATTTTTAGACATTATTTAACAACATATGGTCTGCTTACTGCTTCACTAACACTTTCTAGTGTCTTTTTCTTTTTCTTAATCGGTTTATACGTCAACGATACACCGTTTTTAGATAATTTGCGAACAAGAGCATCAAGTTTTGATATATCTGCTAATTTTGGAATTGCGATAGGTCTTGTTTTTGCGTCCACATCCAAAGAATGCAGTGCCGTTTGCAAAACTAGAGCGGGTGATTTTAACGCTTCATCCAATGTATACACCGTGCATCCTGCATGTTTACCTTTAGCCAATGCTTTTAAATATCTTCGCTCACGCGCCTGCAAAACTTGGGCGCGCATTAATTTTCCTTTGAACTTCGAATTACTATTCGCTATCGAAATCAGCCAAGCCTCTTTCACAACAACAAAATTCGCGCGGCTGTCGCTAGTAATTATAGGCATAATCTTTTGCATGTCGGTTGCATCAAAGGCAATTCCAATATTTTTATCGGTTTTCTGACTCCAAAGAAAATTAGATAGATAGCTTTTAGGGTTGGTGTTCCGCAATCGTGCATTTGCTGTTAAGTTACCCTTGGCTAATAAAATCTTTTTCTTAAACGTAAAATGTTTGCGGGCGAAAATATTTCCAAATACATTTATACCCTTAACCTTTTCCACGCACAGCGGGAAATCTTGGAACAAATCCCCTAGACCAGTAAAGATTCCATAGTTTTTATAGAACACACCGGATTGCTTAGCAGAATCATGTGGGTAACGGCCTTGTAAAAATCGCCCCTCGCCCCCAAAATTTCTTTTTTCATTCGCATCATCAAAAATCTTATTAAACGCCATTTCATTCGCTTTTGATAACGGAAAATTCTTGCGATTTACCTTTAGCAATTCACGATATAACTTTTGCGCACCTGGCCATGCTTTGCGAATAAAAAAGGCACCCGTTTTAGGAAGATGTTCCAAGTGATCATCATAAAATAAAAACGGTTTTCCCTGAGAATCGAACGTAGCAAATGTCAGTGACGTGGGCCTTATGTGATCAGAATGTGCGCGCGCCAATGATTGAAAATATGATTCATCCGGTATCCAACATTTGGAAAAGTAGTGATCATTTTCTTGTCGTTTTGGGTCTTCAATAATTTTCCTAAGCGTTTGCGCAGTCAAGCACCACCATTGTGACCCCATATGCGGGGAAATATCTTCTGGGACAGAGCGCTTTATTCTAAATAAACGCTGCATATCCACCAAACGATCAAATGCAAACCTATGCTTACGCCAAGATAAAGGAAAGAATAGTGTAAACCTTTCCTTATCTAGCCCGTCCTTTACCCATTTTTCATCTTTAATTGAGCAAGATTCTATAAAATCAATGCCCCTATGACGATCTAGAAATGCCTTTAGTTGTTTTATCGGTCGTGCTGGCAAGCAAGATCCACTAGCCAAAAATACATGCGTTAAATCTGGGTGGTGTTCCAATAAGGTTTCGGCGGCGTTAAGTGTTGCCTGAACGATAGAAAACTGGCCCCAACCACATTTTTCGCGTTTAGAAAAGGTGACGTTATCCAGATGATTAAGTGACTTTTTCAGACCGCCCATCTCTTTTTCAGATACATTTAAATCAATATGCAAGGTAACGGGGCAGTCATTTTTAGCAAGAAATCGCGCTAGCTGCTCTGTTCGGTGCAAATCTTGATGCGCCAATATGATAAACCCAAGCTTCATTTCCTATGCCCAACTTCCGCGTGACATAAGGCCTAAATCTTCAAGCTGTTTCCAGTTTTTGTAGCGTGTCGAATAACGTGTCCACATTTGTTCTGATGTCGTGGCATATTCTTTGTATTCGCGACTAGCCGCATAATGCTCTTTTCGTTCCAGCTCTTCTTGTGCCTTATCCATAAACGAGTTTAAAAACTTCGTATGCATCAAACATCCGCATGCTTTTTGCCCACCCCATTCATCGTAAACAAGGTTTAAACCACGCGGCAAAACATTATGCGTAGAGCTTACAAACACATTCCCTTTTGCCCACTTTACCAAGGGAATTTTATTCAACGCAGGGGCCATTTCAGGTTTATCTTTAAAGAAAACCCTTTGGCGCACACCGCCCTGTATCCATAGATTTTGGTATTTAGCGTTTCGTTGCACGAAATAATTACCAGAATCGAAAAAAGGCGTGGCCCGCATTGGGTTTTTACCTTCTTCACAAAATGTCTCTTCAACCGTTCCACGTGGGTACATATCGACTAAAACTGTGCCAAAAGACTTTACCGATGATGAATCAAGCCAATCCGTCAGTGCGCGAATGGGGCGCGCATCGCAATGTGGATATACAAAAAACTCATCCACATCTACAACAAGTACCCAATGCCCGATTGCATATTTAGATTTAAGTCCATTCAGCCAATCAACGCCAAAATTTGCACGCTTGTAGCTATGATTAGTTGTCCAAAGCGATACATCAGGTTGTTGTTCTAGAAATTCACGGCCGCCATCTTCTGATCCATTATCAACACAAAAAAAGTGCTCAACACCTAAGCGTCGATAATAATCTAGAAAGAACTTCAAACGCGGTTTTTCATTTCGAAAAGTCGTGAACAAATAAATATCATCTGGCTTAGTATTTGAACTGCGGTCTACAACGCATTCCAATTCCCGCCTCTTACGAAGAGACCGGATGCGCCTACGCTTGCGTTCTAGTCGCAATTTATATTTGGACCACATGCCCATAAACAACCCATACAATTTTACTTATTTATATCTTTGCACCCAAAACATGGCAAAAATGTGCAGACCAGCTAGGTATTTCAACATCCTGTAGAGTTTTATTATTATTTTCGCTAGGCGTTGCATTTTCGGCCATTAAATCAAGAAGTTTATCCACCCAAGGCCCGCTTTGTTCACTGGGTAAAAAGCTAGCGGTTTTACCTAAAAGCTCTTGAAATACAGGAATATCAGAACAAATAACAGGTATTCCCACTGCTTGCGCCTCTATTGCAGGAAGCCCATATCCTTCAGCAAAGCTAGGGAAAAGCAATGCGGCCGCAGAGCTTAGTAATTCATTAAGCCGTGCGTCATCCATTAAATTATGTTCAATGATTTTATTTCCGTACAATTCAGATGCCTTTAAGCGGCCAAAAAAAGTATCGTTTTCCCAACCTCTTTTGCCCACAATATGAAGCACTGGCATCTGCTCTATTGGTACGCGTTTAAATAGATCTTCCCACGCATCCAATAACAAACTGTGGTTTTTCCTAGCTTCAATAGTTCCAAGTATTACAAAGCTTAATGGGGTGGTTTTTTCTTTTTCTTGTATTTTGAAGCTTGGGCTTACGCCCAGATAGGCAACAATATAAGAGGCTTTTGCAGGCATCTGGCTATAATATGCCTTAACTCTGGTTTTTGTATATTCTGAATTACAAATGATAACATCAGCAGTATTCGCAACCGCGTTCATTTTTGCCTTAAACTCTTGCGGTGTTTTTTCTTTACAATATTGCGGAAAATCAAGCGGTATCATATCGTGTATCATAACACGTATTTTCGTACATCCCGCAGGCTTTAGGCGTGATAAAAAATCTGAATGTAAATTGCTGTGTCCAATATTTGTATATTCAAACCCATCAGGAAACCCGTGGCTAAAAAAATTTACTAGCCCATTAATTTTAAACTGTGATCTAGCTTGTTTCCTAATGAAACTACGTGCAAGGCGTTGTTGCTTTGGTAATTTAAATCGAAATCTTTCGCGTACACCAATTTTGCCAACTAACTTTTCACCAAACTGCGCATTCACAAATTCCACCACCGATTTCACGTCGATAACAGCGTAATCATCTTTTAATTTCGCAAGAAATAGTGGTTTATCAAACCTATCAATAAATTCTTGGATATATGCCCGCTCAACCCGATCAATGCCTGTAGGCAGGCCCCTGCCAACACGTGAAACTGTGCGCGTGATATCCAAAACTTGGCGTTTCATATCGTTTCGCTACAAGCAATTATCTATGATTGCTAGTTTTTCTATTGCGCTGCCCTGCTTTGCCCGACCGTCTGAACCATGAAATCCATCAATTCATCATGCAATTCTGGCCGCGCTAATGCGAACGCGATTGTTGCCTGTAAAAACCCAGACTTTGAACCGCAATCATACCGCTGGCCATCAAACCTATATCCGTAAACATCTTCACCGTTTGCTATTTCCATTGCGATCGCATCAGTCAGTTGAATTTCACCACCAGCACCTTTTTTCAAAGTACCAACATTTTTCAACACATTCGGTGTTAAAATATAACGTCCGATAACCGCAAGGTTAGACGGTGCGTCTTGTGGATCAGGTTTTTCAACCATTCCGTTAACTTTCAACAAAGCACCCATATCTTCCTTAACGTCTAGTAATCCATAAGACGAAGCCATAGCGGGCGGCACTTCCATTGCAGCAACCATACAACCGCCAGTATTTTCATATGCTTCGACCATTTGTTTCAAACAGGGTTTTTCTGCTGCGATCACATCATCAGGAAGAATTACCGCAAAGGGTTCATTCGCAATCAAGCGTCGTGCACACCAAACTGCATGGCCCAAACCCAACGCCTCTCTTTGGCGAATATAAACGATTTCACCGCTATCCATTGTGGAACGCTTCAATTCTTCCAATAGACCTTTTTTATTCTTCTTACGCAAAGATTGTTCTAACTGAGGCGCCCCATCAAAATAATCTTCTAATGCGCCTTTTCCGCGTGACGTTACAAAGATGAATTCTTTGATGCCCGCATCACGCGCTTCGTCAATCGCATATTGGATCAACGGCCGATCAACCAACGACAGGATTTCTTTTGGAATTGATTTTGTTGCAGGCAGAAATCGTGTTCCTAAACCTGCTACAGGAAAAATTGCCTTAGTTATTTTTTTTCGCATACACTTAAACCTCTTTATGGGCTGCTAAAGACTACTCAATACGCCACAAGTACAAATAAAACATGAAATCATTATGCATTAAATTTGGCTATTTTGTGACCGTTAAAACTTTATTAAACCTATATACACTCAACTTATCTGTTTTTCTTAGCTTTTGCAGCCAATTTAACTCTAGTTTACTGCGGCTAAGTACCGTTGCATACTGAAAATATGCCGCTTCACGCGTAGATTTTCCAAATAATCCACCAGATTGCCGCCAAAACCCTCTTTCATCAAAGTACCTACGATGAAACAGCGTTGTAAAACTCCAGCAAAACAATGTTACAATTTTACCCGTACCTGATGCTTTAATTGCTGCCTTTTCTAATGTCCTTCGTGAAAGTACGCTACCCGCTAGTACCACTCCTGAACGGTTAGCCTCGTTTTTTTTCATGTAAGTTGTAAAAGCCCTTTGTTTATCCTTGCTCAAAACTTGATTTTTCAAAGTTAACTTTTGCCCAACGCTTAACCCTTTTTCCAGCGTAGATAAAAGCATCTGAACGTCCCTAGGGGCTATCAGGCCTGAAACCATCATTTGTATCAGCCTTTGGTTCTGCTCGCCCCTGAACCGGTCAAACTCTTGCACTGAATTTGCACCGCTTCCATGCTTTTTACAAAAATATGCTTTGCTAGAACCCTCTGCAAACAGGCTTTTCGGTACGCGCATCGCTGTACGTCTGGCACTTTCAGAAAATCCATGCTGAACTTCTGCTTTGGGTACAATCGCTGTCAACCAACCCTGTTTAGAGGCGCGGTAGCATAGGTCGGTTTCATCAAGGTAAAACTTGAAATTTTCATCAAACCCACCCAGTTCTGTCAAAAGGGATTTGCGAAACACACAGTTTGTTCCCTGAACCTTTGGGCACCATGCGCCCTGTTGCCCAAAAATCTGCCCCTCATTTTCATCTTCAATAACCGAAGGCTTATCAAAACCAAACTGATTGACCTGCTGCGCCTTCCACTGAAAATCAATGCCGTTGCGTCCGCGCACAAACCCACCAGCAATGCCAACAGCCTTATCGCTAAATGGTGCAACCAGATGTTCTAGCCAAGTGGGTTCGGGAATTGCATCATCATCGCAAAACGCAACAAGATCACCCTGAGAGTGTTCAATACCTACGTTACGGGCTGCAGAAATATTAGGATCATCAAAAGGAACGATGCACACTTGATTTGAAACCGTAATAACAGAATTCGTTACAACAATTATTTCAAAATTTCGGTAACATTGAAATTGTAACGAACATAGCAAACGGCGAAGCCCATCAGGTCGATCCCGACTGACAATAACCAGACTTACTTTTGGTTCATCCATTATTCGCTCTGTAAATCAATCCCCGGTGCATAGGCTATAAAGAAGGGGTTTTCAAAGATGTTCTTACCATAGGTTAATGGTTCATGATTATCAAACCTTACAACTTTTCCACCTGCACCTTGTAATACGGCCTGTCCTGCTGCCGTATCCCATTCCATTGTACGCCCAAGACGAGGGTATATATCGGCCTCACCTGTCGCAACTAAACAAAACTTCAACGATGACCCTGCGCTGCGCATATCGGCTACGTTATATTTATTGATATAATCATCCGTTGCCTGATCGCGATGCGATTTAGAGGCGACAACAATCAGCTTATCTTGATCGGGATTATTAACTGTAATGGCTTTGCGTGTTCCTATAATATTATCCTGAAACGAGCCTGACTCTTCAAATGATTTTCCATTTTCGTCCGTTATAAACAGCCGCTCTTTTGCAGGCGCATAAACAACACCCATAATAGGCACACCTTTTTCAACATATGCTATGTTCACCGTAAAATCACCACGCCTATGAATAAACTCTTTGGTGCCATCCAGCGGATCAACGATTAAAAAGGTGTCGGCTGTGTTTAAATGCGTGTCACTTTGCTCTTCTGTAACAATAACCGCATCAGGAAATGCCTTTGATAACCCATCAAAAATTATTTTATCCGCCGTTTCATCCGCGATTGTCACTGGGCTTTCATCCGACTTTGTTTTTATTTCAAAATCATCCGCTTTATAAATAGTCATGATCGCGCGGCCTGCCTCTAGGGCTAAGCGGCGCATTTCACTACATAATAGGGGCTTATCAATTACAGACATTTGTTAACTTTCAAAAATGTTTGGGATTTCTTGCTTAACATTAATATTCATCTTAATATCTATTTTATAATGACGGCAATACAAAGAGCAATGTAACTAACAGCCGCAAATAAAAACAGGGTCACATTACATGACGCGAACATTCTTAGGTACACTAAACTTCTTATCCCTTTTGTACTTCTCTATTGTCAGAGACATACGGCAATCAGATGGAAACGCACTAAGGGGATTGTTTAAAGAAATAATGCAAACCATGATTATGGTTGGTGTATTCTACTTTATGATAAATATCGTAGGACTACGTGCAGCGGCGGTTCGGGGAAACTTTATATTATATCTTATGACAGGTATTTTCCTTTTCATGACCCATATTAAAGCGGTGGGAAAAATTTCTGGCTCTGGAAGTGCTACAAATCCAATGTTGAAACATGCACCCGTTTCAACCCTGTTGCTAATTCTTTCTGCAGCACTGTCTACTTTGTATATTCAAATCTTAGCTATGGGTCTGATTTTACTTATGGCGCATGTGTTGATTGAGCCGATTGCATTTTATGACTTCAAAGGCTTCATGTATTGCTTTTTTATAGCATGGGCGTCAGGCGCTGCTATCGGACTGGTGTTTTTGGCACTCAAACCTTTTGCGCCTACACTAATGGGCCTAATCACAATGGTTTATCAACGTGCAAATATGATTTTTAGCGGAAAAATGTTTCTTGCAAGCACATTACCAAGTTTCATTTTACCGATGTTTTTATGGAATCCACTGTTTCATGCAATAGATCAGGCACGCGGCTTTACGTTCATTAATTATAATCCGCGCGTTACTAATTTAGCATATCCAATTATTATTGCTATCGTATTTCTTTTCATCGGTATGATGTTAGAGCATTGGGCGCGCAAATATGTATCTGAAAGCTGGTCTCGTCGGCAATAATTTATCCCTAAAACTATAATGCCCCAAGCAACAATAACATTAAATTAACACCTATTTTCTATCACCTTTGCATAAAGCGGCAATGAATCGGCGTTTAAACCTTTAATATACAAAAAACTTACATCTATAGTGTTGATGTTGTGAATTACGAGACATATATACACAAAACAATAAAGAGCCGAATATGGTTTCTTTTGGGATTGAGGCTAGGTGCCGCTAACGGGCCTAATCTCTGCTATCGCCGAGAAAGGAAAGCGAAATGGGCAAAGTAATAGGTATTGACCTAGGAACAACAAACTCTTGCGTGGCCATCATGGATGGTTCTCAGCCAAAGGTTATTGAAAACTCTGAAGGCGCGCGCACAACGCCGTCTATCGTAGGCTTCACAGACGAAGAGCGCTTGGTAGGCCAAGCTGCAAAACGCCAAGCTGTAACAAACCCCGAAAACACATTATTTGCTGTTAAGCGCCTAATTGGCCGCCGTAGGGATGATAAGTTACTGGCGAAAGAAATTAAAAACCTGCCATACAATGTTATTGATGGCGGCAATGGCGATGCATGGCTTGAAGTGAAAGGTGAAAAATATTCACCGTCACAAGTTTCAGCCTTCATTTTGCAAAAAATGAAAGAAACCGCAGAAAGCTATTTGGGCGAAGACGTAACAGAGGCTGTTATCACAGTGCCTGCTTACTTTAATGACGCGCAACGTCAGGCAACAAAAGACGCAGGCAAAATTGCTGGTCTAGATGTTTTACGCATCATCAACGAGCCAACAGCGGCGGCATTGGCATATGGCCTAGATAAAGAAGGCACAAAAACCATCGTAGTTTATGACCTTGGTGGCGGTACCTTCGATGTATCAATATTGGAAATTGACGATGGCCTGTTTGAGGTAAAATCAACCAATGGTGATACTTTGCTGGGTGGTGAAGATTTTGACATGCGGATTGTTGAGTATCTTGCAGCCGAGTTTAAAAAAGAAAACGGCGTTGACCTGACTAAAGACAAAATGGCCCTACAGCGTTTGAAAGAAGCTGCTGAAAAGGCCAAAATCGAATTGTCTTCTTCTACACAAACCGAGATTAACCAACCGTTTATTTCTATGGACCCAAAAGGCGGCCAACCTTTGCACCTAGTGTTAAAGCTAACGCGCGCCAAATTGGAAAGCTTGGTAAGTGACCTTATCAAACGCTCTATGAAGCCTTGTGAAGCTGCGCTAAAAGATGCGGGCGTTTCTAAAATTGAAATCGATGAAGTGATTTTGGTTGGTGGTATGACTCGTATGCCAAAAGTCATGGAAGAAGTGACAAAGTTCTTTGGTAAAGAGCCTAACAAAGGTGTGAATCCTGACGAAGTTGTTGCAATGGGTGCAGCTATTCAAGCAGGCGTTCTGCAGGGCGACGTTAAAGATGTTGTTCTACTGGATGTGACGCCCCTATCTTTGGGTATTGAAACTTTGGGTGGTGTGTTCACGCGTCTAATCGACCGCAATACAACGATCCCAACTAAAAAGTCGCAAATATTCTCTACTGCTGAAGACAATCAAAATGCAGTAACCATTCGTGTTTTCCAGGGCGAACGTGAAATGGCCATGGATAATAAGGTTCTGGGTCAGTTTAACCTAGAAGACATTCCACCAGCACCACGCGGCTTGCCGCAAATCGAAGTTACATTCGATATTGATGCAAACGGTATCGTTTCAGTTTCTGCCAAAGACAAAGGCACCAATAAAGAGCAGGTTATCACAATTCAAGCCTCTGGCGGTTTGTCTGATGATGACATTGACAAGATGGTTCAAGAAGCTGAAGAGAACGCCGAAGCAGATAAAGAACGTAAAGAACTGGTAGAAGCTAAGAACAGTGCAGAAAGCTTGATCCACAGCACAGAAAAAGCTGTGGAAGAGCATGCTGACAAGGTTGACCCTTCTACGATTGAAGTGATTGAGTTGTCGATCAAAGTGCTTAATGAAGCTTTAGAAACTGATGACGCGGCTAAAATCAAAGCACGCAGCCAAGATTTAACCGAAGCATCAATGAAATTGGGTGAAGCAATTTACAAAGCTGCCCAAGAAGCTGAACCAGAAGCACCAGAAGGTTACGGTGAGACTGATGAAGGCCCTCGTGGTGTTGACGAAGATATTGTCGATGCTGACTTTGAGGATCTTGGCAAGGAAGGTCGGTAATTCGACCTTTCCTGACTTTTGCAAAAGCTGGCCTAGAAATGGGCCAGCTTTTTGTGAAAAGGAGGAATTATGTCTAAACGTGATTATTACGAGTTATTAGGTGTATCCAAGGGTGCGTCTAACGCAGAAATTAAAAAAGCCTTTCGTAAAAAGGCAATGGAACTGCACCCTGACCGCAACAAAGGCGATGATACAGCCGAGGGTAAATTCAAAGAAGTTAATGAAGCATATGACGCCCTAAAAGACCCTGAAAAGAAAACCGCTTATGACCGTTATGGCCATGCAGCCTTTGAAGGTGGCATGGGTGGCGGAAGACAAGGTGGCCACGGCGGCGGCCCTGATTTTGGCTCTGCTTTTTCAGATGTATTTGATGACTTATTCGGTGACTTTGCAGGTCGCGGTGGGCGCGGTGGTGGCAATCGCCCTGCGCGAGGCTCTGATTTAAGGTACAATCTATCTGTATCACTTGAAGAAGCCTTCTTGGGTAAACAAGAAACCATCAGCGTTAATGCATCCGTAAATTGTGAAAGCTGTACAGGTACAGGTGCGCAAGACGGCACCGAACCTACTACTTGCCCAACATGTTCCGGCATGGGCAAAGTCCGTGCCCAACAAGGGTTTTTCACAGTTGAGCGCACATGCCCAACCTGTAACGGGCGTGGTAATATTATAACCAACCCATGCACAACCTGTGCTGGTTCTGGCCAGCAACAGCGCGAACGATCCTTAAGCGTAAATATTCCAGCTGGCGTTGAAACAGGAACCCGTATTCGTCTTTCTGGCGAAGGCGAAGCAGGTGCCCGCGGTGGCCCTACGGGCGATTTGTATATTTTCATTGAAGTTGCAGATCATGAAATATTTGAACGCGACGGCCCCAATATTTACTGCCGCGTACCTGTTACAATGACCTCTGCCGCATTGGGTGGTGAAATTGAAGTGCCTACTATCGATGGTGGAAAAAGCCGCGTCAAAATTCCATCAGGCTCACAATCTGGCACGCAAATGCGCTTGAAAGGCAAAGGTATGCCTGGGTTGCGCAGCAGTGCAAAGGGCGACTTATTTCTTGAGATAAGCGTTGAAACGCCTGTAAACTTATCGACTAGGCAAAAAGAATTGTTAAAAGAGTTCGCAACTTTGGGCAAAGATAACAGCCCAGAAAGTCATAACTTTTTCGGTAAGGTCAAAGGATTTTGGGAAGGAATGAAAGGTTAAAGACCTTTCATTCTTTCCGTATCACAAGACGCCATAACTGCCATATTCAAAACATCGTTAGACGATGACGTGACTGAGCAAAGCTGAATAGGTTTTTCAATACCTGACATAATGGGGCCGATTACAGTCGCCCCACCCAATTCTTGCATCATTTTAACTGAAATAGACGCAGAGTGACGTGCTGGCATTACCAAAATATTTGCTGGCCCTGTTAGGCGACTGAACGGGTAATTTTCCTGAATCTTCGCGTTCAGCGCAACGTCTACAGTCATTTCACCTTCGTATTCAAAATCAACGCCACGTGTATCTAATACGTCAGATGCAAGCTTCATTTTTTCAGCGCGTTCTGATGCAGGATAGCCAAAATTTGAAAAGCTAACAAAAGCAACACGAGGCTCTAACCCCATTCCGCGTGCAACTTTTGCAGCATGTTGCGCAATATCTGCAAGATCGTTTTGATCTGGCCATTCATTTACCAGCGTATCAGCGACAAGAACCACACGTCCGCCTTTAATTAGCGCATTTACACCAACCACACCGTCACCTGGCTCTACATCAAATACATGATTTAATAAGCGCATAACATGTGCAGATTTTCTGGTAGAGCCCGTAACCATCGCATCAACATGACCATGTTCCACCATCAATGCAGCAAATACATGCCGGTCACGCGAGGCAAGTTTATGCACGTCTGCCATATCATAGCCTTTACGTTGAAGCCGTTTATATAAGAACTCTTTGTAGGTTTCTAAATGCTCTGAATTACCTGCATTAACAATTTCAATTTCATCAAACGCATCGCCAATTCCTGCTTCTTCTAGCTTATTTTTTACATCATCAACTCTGCCAACGACAACTGCCTGACCCAATCCTGCGCGCGTATATGATACAGCCGCGCGTAATACTTTAGGATCTTGCCCTTCTGCAAATAACATACGAGCCTGAATGTTTCGGGCCCGTATGAACATAGCCTGTAAAACAGAAGCAACAGGATCGAGGCGGGATTTTAAATCAAGAGTATATGCTTCCATATCTATAATAGGCCGCCTTGATACCCCAGTATCCATACCTGCCTTAGCAATCGCTGGCGGTATAATATGTATCAAACGCGGATCAAACGGTGTTGGAATTATATATTCAGGTCCAAATGTAAGTTTTTTACCATATGCCAACCCAACTTCATCAGGAACATCAGCGCGGGCTAATTCTGCCAAAGCTTGTGCGCAGGCAATTTTCATTTCTTCATTAATGGAACGCGCATGAATATCCAACGCACCCCGAAACAAATATGGAAAGCACAATACATTGTTTACCTGATTGGGGTAGTCTGAACGACCCGTTGCAACAATAGCATCTGGCCTTACCGCATGAACTTCCTCTGGGGTGATCTCTGGATCGGGATTTGCCATAGCAAAAATAACGGGGTTCGGCGCCATGCTTTTCACCATTTCTTGGGTGACTGCACCCTTGGCAGAAACGCCCAACAGCACATCCGCACCTTCTAATGCTTCTGTTAGGCTACGCTTATCAGTAACAATAGCATGGGCAGATTTCCATTGGTTCATACCCTCTGTGCGGCCCTGATAAATAACACCCTTCGTATCACAAATTACACAATTATCATGCTTTGCACCCATTGCTTTGGCCAGTTCAAGGCACGCAATACCAGCTGCACCCGCACCATTTAAAACAATTTTAACATCTTCAATCTTCTTATCACTGATATACAAAGCATTTATTAGACCAGCCGCACAGATCACAGCAGTACCGTGCTGATCGTCGTGAAACACGGGAATATCCATTAACTCTTTTAATTGTTGCTCAATAATAAAGCATTCGGGGGCTTTAATATCTTCTAAATTAATACCCCCAAAACTTGGCCCCATTAATTTAACTGCGTTGATAAACTCATCTGCATCTTCAGTATCTAGTTCTAAATCAATCGAATTCACATCTGCAAACCGCTTAAATAATACTGATTTACCTTCCATTACCGGTTTTGAAGCCAAGGCACCTAAGTTGCCCAAACCCAAAATAGCAGTACCATTTGTAATCACGGCTACCATATTACCTTTTGATGTATAATCGTATGCAGTTTCAGGGTTTTCAGATATTGCCAATACAGGAACAGCAACACCTGGCGAATAGGCTAGTGACAGGTCACGCTGTGTGGCCATGGCAGTAGAGGGGATGATTTCTATTTTCCCTGGTTTTGGCTCTAGGTGATATTGTAAAGCTTCTTCATCTGTTATTTTACGTGCATCCGACATCATATTTCCAATTAGTTTAACGTTAAACCATTAATCATTCGATCTGTTTTAAGTCTTTTTGCTATGATTTACAAGAAACATTCCTGTTTAACCTTTCGCTTCAATTATGTGTTGGTTATCCTATGTTCAAGCAAACCTTGGGGGTAGCAGTGTCAGCACCAAAAAGTGCCATAACGCCAATGATGGCGCAGTTTTTGGCAATTAAAGCCGATTACCCCGATGCTTTGCTGTTCTACCGCATGGGTGATTTCTATGAGATGTTTTTTGATGATGCAGTTCAAGCAGCTGGCGCATTGGATATTGCCCTAACAAAACGCGGGAAACATTTAGGGCAAGATATACCGATGTGCGGCGTTCCACATCATGCATCTGAAGGTTATTTTTTAACGCTCATCCGTAAAGGATATCGCGTAGCAGTATGCGAACAGCTAGAAAGCCCTGTTGAGGCGAAAAAGCGTGGATCAAAATCCGTGGTAAAACGCGGCGTTGTCCGATTGGTCACACCCGGTACGTTAACCGAAGATAGCCTGTTAAATGCCAGACAACATAATTTTTTATGTAGTTTTTCAAACATCCGCGGGGAATGTGCCCTTGCTTGGGTAGATATATCGACAGGTGACTTTTTTGTTCAGCCCTGCACGCCCGTCATGCTTGGGCCATTGCTAGCAAGGTTAGCACCAAAAGAAGTTTTAATATCCGAAGCCGCCGATATGAATGTACAAGATAGCATTCAGGAAAACGCAAGTTCTGCAACAATACTAGCGCGCGCAAGCTTTGACAGTGATTTAGCTCAAAATAGACTGTGTAATCTATTTAATGTTAAAACCCTTGAAGGGTTTGGTGCGTTTACAAGGCCAGAACTATCCTGCCTTGGCGCAATAGTTGATTATCTTGATATTACACAAAAAGGAAAACTTCCATTGATGCGCCCGCCCGTGCAGGAGCTTGGCAGTGAAGCCGTTCAGATTGATGCAGCAACGCGGCGAAATTTAGAACTTACACGATCATTAGCAGGTGAAAAATCTGGTTCACTTTTACACTCGATTGACCGCACGATTACAGGTGCAGGCGGACGATTGTTAGATCTTAGACTAAAAAACCCTTCCACAGATATTGCGAAAATTAATAACCGTCTAGAATGTGTTACATATTATTCTGAACACATAGAAAAATGCGAAACCTCACGCGACTCATTAAAACACGTGCCAGATATTAACCGCGCCATATCACGCCTATCACTAGACCGTGGCGGCCCAAGGGATTTGGTTGCGATCAAAAATGGCCTTATACAAGCAAATTCATTTTTAACCAGCTTTGCCATATCCGATTTACCGGCTGAACTGGCGAAAATAGTAAAATCATTAAAGACAGATTTGAAAATTATTGAATTGTTAGACATTGCAATTAATGACGCGCCACCGTTGCTAACCCGTGATGGTGGTTTTGTTAAAGCCGGTTATCACGCAGAACTTGATGAGCTGCGCGGGCTACGAGATGAGGGTCGCAAATTTATTTTAGGGCTTCAGGCTGACTATAGTTTGAAAACCGAAATCAATGCGTTAAAAATAAAACACAACAATGTATTGGGGTATTTCATTGAAGTACCTGCTGGTCATTCAAAGAAAATGTTAAACGAGCCGCTATCTCAAACATTCATTCACCGCCAGACAACGGCAAATGCTGTGCGCTTCACAACGGTAGAGCTGTCAGAACTGGAAACTAAAATCTTAAATGCTGGTGGGCGTATTTTAGAAATCGAAAAACAAATCTTTACCGATGTTACCGCTTTTATGCTGAAACATGCAGCCCAAATCAATGTTTGCGCAAAAGCACTTGCAGAGATTGATGTTCATACAAGTTTTGCCGATCTTGCAATCCAAGAAAATTGGGCAAGGCCCGTTTTAACCAAAGGGTTAGAATTTGAGATTGTTTCTGGCCGTCATCCTGTTGTCGAAATGTCCCTGCGCAAACAGGCCTCTGGCCATTTTGTGGCAAATGATTGTGATTTATCCGCAGGTGAGGCCGACAGTAAACCTGTCTGGCTACTTACTGGCCCCAATATGGCTGGTAAATCAACATTTTTACGCCAAAACGCTTTAATTACCATTTTGGCGCAGATCGGTAGCTATGTTCCCGCTACATCTGCTAAAATTGGCATTGTTTCGCAAATATTTTCCCGCGTTGGCGCATCGGATGATTTGGCACGCGGCCAGTCAACATTTATGGTTGAAATGGTTGAAACCGCTTCGATTTTAAACCAAGCAGGCCCACGCGCTTTGGTTATTTTAGACGAAATTGGGCGCGGTACCGCTACATACGACGGCCTATCTATTGCATGGGCCACGTTAGAACATTTACACGATGTTAATAAATGCCGCTGCCTGTTTGCTACGCATTATCATGAATTAACCAAGCTATCTGAAAAATTAGGCGGGCTAACCAACGCAACTGTTACTGTGCGCGAATGGGAAGGCGACATCATATTTTTACACGAAGTTCGCAAAGGATCTGCCGATCGGTCATATGGGGTACAGGTAGCTAAACTTGCCGGATTACCACCAGCTGTGATTGAACGCGCTAAACATGTTTTAGAAAAATTAGAACGTAACCATAAGGGTAACGCAACTGACACGCTATTTGATGAGTTACCTTTGTTTTCAGCATCACCAGCAGCCGTATATTCTAACAAGCCAAGTGAGGTTGATAATTTTCTTGCTGACATCACGCCTGATAATTTAAGCCCGCGAGAGGCTTTGGATATTTTATATCAGCTTAAAAAGTTAGAATGATCTATAGGCCAGGCCCGTCATCACCTGGTGATAAATCCTGACCGAAACATAAAAAATTACCATCCAGATCTTCGATATCCAAATCACGACAACCGTAAAAACGATCCATCACTTCGCGTTGCAGCTTAACGCCATTACCTGTAATTTGTGCAGCATACGCATCTATGTCTGCGACATAAAAGTAAGCTATCCAAGGGCCGCCTGACTTGCTGCCTTCGCCACGCGTTAAACCAACTGTGATTTTATCCATAACCACGATTGCAAAACTTGCGGTTCCATCATCGTCTTTCCAGCAGCCCGCTAAAGAAAACCCCAAACCTTCGGTGAAAAAGCTTGCGGATTTTTCCACGTTTTTTACCGATAAAACTGGCATTGAACGTTGACCTTGGATCATTTTGAACCCTTCCAATTAACGGCTTGAAGAAACTCCAACTTGGGCCGCACGCAGCAAACGATCACCAATTTTAAAGCCTTGGTTCATCACCTGAATAATATGACCAGCTTTAATATCTGGCACTGGCGCTTCAAACATAGCTTCGTGGACCTGTGGATTAAACTTGTCACCGATCAGCGGCAACACTGCTTCAATTTTATGGTTCCGAAAAACAGAAAGCAGTTCGCGTTGGGTTAATTCAATACCTTCGATTAATGCCTTAGAGGCCGCCCTTTGCGTATCATCAATCGCGTCCAAAGCACGTGACATATTATCGTAAACTGACAACATATCTTTTGCCAGTTTTGCACCGCCGTAAATCTCTGCATCGCGGCGATTACGTTCACCCCGTTTGCGTTGATTTTCGGCCTCAGCCAAAGCGCGCATTAACTTATCTTTAAGTTCTTTTGCTTCAAGTCTAAGCTCTTCAACTTCAGATATTTCCATAGCTTCTTCGCTGATGTCAATTTCTTCAAAATCATCAATATCATCAAAACTTGGAATAATTTCTTTTTCCATTTTCGCTTCTTCTGTTTGCTTTTCGTCAGCCATTTTTTCTGCCTTCGTATCCTATTTTGACAACACGCGACCCATCAGTTGCGCGGTATAATCCACGATCGGTACTATCCGACCATAATTTAGGCGCGTTGGGCCTATAACACCCACCGCGCCAATAACTTTCCGTTCAGAGTTCATATAAGGAGAAACCACCAAAGAGCTACCCGAAAGTGAAAAAAGTTTGTTTTCTGAGCCAATAAAAATTCGCACACCTTCACCTTGCTCTGACAAAGATAAAAATTCGGCAATTTCTTTCTTTTGCTCTAAATCATCAAACAATTCTTTAACGCGGTCTAGATCTTGCTGTGTGCTTGCGTCTTCTATTAAATTTGAACGCCCGCGCACGATAAGCCGTGCATCCATATCTGTTTCCAGTGACCAACTGGCAACGCCATCTTTTATTAAATTTTGGGCAAGCCCATCCAATTCAAGCCGATGCTTTTCTATTTCTCTAAACAACACTGTTCGCAAATCACTTAACGTATGCCCTGCAACGACAGAGTTTACGAAATTAGCAGCCTCTCGCATAGATGATGGTGTTTGCCCTGGGGACGGGGTGAACACGCGATTTTCAACCTGCCCATCTGCCATCACCAATATAACCAAAGCCCTATCAGGCGTAAGCGAAACAAATTCAATATGCTTTATGGGTGTTTCTGATTTAGGCGCAAACACAACACTTGCACTATGGGTAAGCCCAGATAAAAGTGCGCCGGCCTTGTCTATTAACGACCCAATTTCACTTTCTTCTTTTGAAATAGATTTTTCAATTTGCTTACGTTCTTCATTGGGCAAATCACCCACTTCCAACAATCCATCCACAAACATACGCAAACCTTGCTGTGTAGGAATACGGCCTGATGAAATATGTGGGCTATCCAACAACCCCAAATGCTCTAAATCTTGCATAACATTGCGTATTGTTGCCGCCGATACTTGCTCAGTTAAGGATCGTGTTAATGTTCTAGAGCCCATAGGCTCACCTGTTTCTAGGTACGATTCTACTAACAGCCGAAAAACCTCACGGCTGCGGCTATTTAAATTAGTAATCGGGCTAGTAGGTAAATCGACCAAGGGTTCATCCAAACTATAAAGCCTGTTATTTCTAGGGATTGTTATGCCATACGTCAATCGGCCTTTACACCTTTGGCATCAAACAGGTATCACGCATCAAAACAAAGGAACAATCCCATGCGCCCATCACAACGAGCAACCAACCAAATGCGTACTATAACCGTTGACACAAATGTCACCAAACACGCTGAAGGGTCATGCCTTATTAAATGTGGCGATACGCACGTAATATGCACTGCATCCGTAGAAGAGCGCGTACCGCCCTTTATGCGTAATACTGGTTTAGGTTGGGTTACAGGTGAATATGGCATGCTTCCGCGCGCCACAAACACGCGTAACCGACGTGAAGCAACTGCAGGTAAGCAATCTGGCCGCACACAAGAAATTCAACGCCTAATTGGCCGCTCGTTACGGGCTGGTATCGACAGGGTTGCATTGGGTGAACGTCAAATTACGATCGATTGTGATGTAATTCAGGCAGATGGCGGAACGCGCTGCGCCTCTATCACTGGCGGATGGATAGCGCTGCGTCTGGCTGTAAATGGATTGCTTGAAAATAAGTTAATCAAAAACGACCCGATTATTGGCCATGTAGCCGCTGTTAGCTGTGGCATTTACGGCGGACAGCCTGTTTTAGATCTGGATTATGCAGAAGATAGTGAAGCAGGAACAGATGCTAATTTCGTTATGACAGATACAAACGGCATTATTGAAATTCAAGGTTCTGCTGAGGGTGCTACATTTTCACGAACAGAATTTAATGCCCTAATGGATTTGGCAGAATTAGGTACCGCAGAACTGGTTGCAGTGCAAAAAGCGGCAACTTTGTAAATGCGTAAGCTTACCGAAAATAAGCTGGTACTTGCATCCCACAACAAAGGTAAGCTTGTTGAAATTGCAGAGCTTCTTAAGCCTTTTGGCAAATCTGTTATATCAGCAGGCAGCCTAGGCTATGATGAGCCTGCCGAAACGGAAAACACATTTGAAGGTAATGCGCGCATAAAGGCGCATTATGCTGCAAAACATTCAGATTTACCCGCGCTTTCAGATGATAGCGGATTAGAGGTTCAGGCATTATCCAACGCACCCGGTGTTTATTCAGCTGACTGGGCCGAAACTCCAAACGGGCGTGATTTTGATATGGCTATGGCAAAGGTTTGGGATGAATTACAACAATCCCAAACATTAGCTCCTTATAAAGCTAGATTTATATGTGTTTTATGCATTGCTTGGCCAGATGGACATGATGAGGTTTTTCGTGGATATGTCACCGGCACAATAATTTGGCCCATGCGTGGTGAATATGGGTTTGGTTATGATCCTATTTTTCAACCATCTGGCCACAATGAAACCTTTGGTGAAATTGATCCAAAGGCTAAGCACGCCATCAGTCACCGTGCTGATGCATTTCAAAAACTAACATCAGAGTGTTTATGTGACTGAAGATTGGCAAAATGGCGGTTTTGGAATTTATATTCACTGGCCCTTTTGCCTGTCAAAATGCCCCTATTGCGATTTTAATTCACATGTTCGAAACACTATAGACCACAGCGTTTGGAAGACAGCGTTGCTATATGAGCTACAACACGCGGCTACCTTAACGCCTGGGCGAACTGTTCAATCAATTTATTTTGGCGGCGGCACACCAAGTTTAATGGAACCAGATACCATTAATGCAATCATTAACGAAATAACCAAACTGTGGCATATCGGAAACAACGTTGAAATCACCCTAGAAGCAAATCCCACATCGGTTGAGGCAACTAAGTTTAGTAATTTTAAAGCTGCTGGGGTTAATCGGGTATCAATGGGTGTGCAGGCATTAAACGATATTGATCTAAAGCGACTAGGCAGGTTACACACAGCTAAAGAAGCTATGCAAGCATTTGATATTGCACATAAAAACTTTGAGCGCATTAGCTTTGACTTAATTTATGCGCGGCAAGATCAGACTTTAGATAGTTGGGTGTCAGAACTTAAGTTCGCCCTAACGCAAGCCGCAGATCATCTATCTTTATATCAGCTAACCATAGAAAATGGTACGCGCTTTGGTGAATTATACGATCTTGGAAACCTTAAGGGCCTGCCCGATGATAATTTGGCGGCTGATATGTATGCCACCACGCAAGAAATATGTGCAGATGCAGGCCTTAATGCATATGAGATATCAAATTATGCAAAAGAAGGTGCTGAATCGCGCCATAATATGATTTACTGGCGCTACGGTGATTATATTGGAATTGGCCCCGGCGCACATGGACGAATAACTTTGGATGGCAAAAAACAAGCAACTATAACCCCAAGCCTACCAGAGGCGTGGCTACAAAGAGTGCAATCAAATGGCCATTCTTTGCAATTAAATGAAATTATATCTAAGCCAGAACAAGCAGAAGAATACCTTATGATGTCATTACGATTAAGTGAGGGAACAAGCCTATCAAGGTTTCAATCTTTATATAGCGCCCCAATGAATCAAATCAAAATTAATGCCCTTGTTGAACAAAAACTATTAACCTGTACAAATGATACACTTATCGCAACCAAGGCTGGCCGCATGATTTTAAATGCAATCTTAAAAGAGCTACTCACCTAGATGAAAGTGCTTTGGTTTATAGCTGGTTGCACCTGTGTGGCACTAGGTACCATTGGCATTATCCTGCCCCTACTGCCTACCGTTCCATTTTTACTGTTAGCCGCAGTGTGTTTTGCAAAATCATCAAATAAAGCACATAGCTGGCTGATAAATCATAAAATACTTGGCCCACCAATTCAAGATTGGTACAGTAGCGGTGCAATTCGAAAGCCTGCCAAAATTGCTGCAAGTGTTTGTATTATTACTGCTTTTATTCTGTCACTAGCGTTTAATATCGTCTGGTGGGCCTTGGCCTTACAGGCAATCGTTTTAACTTGTGTATCTGTTTTTATTTGGAGCCGCCCAGAGGCCTAGCAGATAATAATTGGCAAAGCCCATCAAGTTGTTCTAGTGAATCATAAGATATAGTCACAGACCCTGTGCCGTTTGCCTCTTGATGGTTAATCGATACTTTCATGCTTAAGTTAGCCGTCAGATCATTTTCTAGAACGATTGTATCCGCATCTTTTTCAATAGATTTTACTTTATTTCTTGCTGGTGCAGCATCACCATCTAAATGGCTCTTTTTCGCTAAACGTTCTGTTTCACGTACCGATAGGCCTTTTGAAACCACAATAGCAGCTAATTTTGCTGGGTTATCTGCCGCTACTAACGCTCGCGCGTGACCAAAAGACAAATCACCAGATCGCAATAGGTTTTGAACACCTTCTGGCAAGTGCAATAGGCGCAATATATTTGCAATATGGCTTCTACTTTTTCCTAATGCTTTTGCCAACTTTTCTTGTGTATGCCCATAACTGTCCATTAATTGCCTAAACCCCAAAGCCTCTTCAACTGGGTTTAGGTCTGTTCGCTGAACATTTTCAATTATGGCAACCTCTAGCACCTCTGTATCATCCATCTGGCGAACAATAACCGGAACTTCGTGCAACTGCGCCAACTGAGCTGCTCTCCAGCGTCGCTCCCCTGCAACTATTTGATATAAATCAGTTTTATCAGGGTCAACACGGACGATTATGGGTTGAATAATACCTTTTTCAGAAATGGATTGTGCCAACTCTTCCAAATCATCCTGAACAAAATCCTGTCTTGGTTGGTTTGGGTTTGCAGCAACTTTCTCAATAGGAACTAAAAGTTCAGACTTTACCACTGCAGAAGTTATCTCACTTGCATCGGAAGGTGAAATTGGTTCGGCATCAATATCTGCCATTAGTGCAGATAAGCCCCTGCCTAGGCCTCTTTTTTCATTTTTCTTATTCATTTTATTTCCAATGGCTTAGATGGTTTCTTACTGGTTTGGCGTCGTATAAACTCTGCCGCTAAACGCCTGTAGGCAATACTGCCCCTACTTGAAGAATCATATATAATACCTGGCAATCCAAACGAAGGCGCTTCGCTTAGTCTAACATTTCTTGGCACAACCGTTTCAAACACCAGTGCGCCCAGATTATCACGCACGTCACTTTCAACCTGCCCAGACAGGTTATTCCGCTTGTCATGCATCGTAAGCACAATACCTTCAAAAACAAGCGACTTATTAATAGTATCGCGCACTTCGCGCACTGTAAGCATTAGCTGTGAAAGCCCTTCTAAGGCAAAAAATTCGCATTGAAGCGGAACCAGAACCGAGTGGCTAGCAGCTAAGGCATTCAAAGTCAGCAAATTCAAAGATGGTGGGCAATCAATTATGATATAATCCATTCCCTCTGTAAATTTTTTATTACTAAGCGATTGTTTTAAACGTAATATTCTTCCACGATCCTGTATTAACTCAACATCGACAGAGCTTAAATCCGTTGTAGACGGCGCAATAAATAAGTTATCTACGCTGGTTTTTACCATACAATCGACAATATCAGTGCGATCAACAATTACATCATACATCGTGATCTTTCGATCCCTTGCATCAATACCCAACCCTGTAGAAGCATTACCTTGGGGATCAAAATCTATAATCAGTGTTTTTTTGCCCGCTAAGGCCAAAGCTGCTGCTAAATTAATAGCTGTGGTTGTTTTGCCCACGCCGCCTTTCTGATTGGCTACAGAAACAATTTTCGGTGTGTTATTGGTATTTTCTTGGTCATTCACGTTCTAAATTCCAAACTTTAAGGATCACACCTGTATCATCAGAAATGCTTTTAGTCTTTTGAGACTGAAACCGCCATGAATCAAGGGCCTTTTCAACCTCTTTATCACAGCCCTTACCTTTCAAAAACAGGCAAAAAGCGTTATCCGTTAAAAATTTGTATGAAAGATCAAATAACGTATCTACGGGCGCCAATGCCCTTGCAGAAACTACATCTGCTTGCAAATTTTGTACGTTTTCTATCCGATCTCCGATTATTTTAGTATTAAGATATGTTTCACGTGAAACATTTTTAAGAAACGCACACTTTCTTATGTCGCTTTCAATTAAATAAAACTTAACATTAGGCGCCTGATGCTTTGCTAATATTGCCAAAACCAACCCTGGAAACCCACCGCCAGATCCAATATCAAGCCAAATATTAAGATCTATGGGGCGATGTTGCCAAATTTGAGCCGAATCAATAACGTGTCGTTGCCAAACATCCTCTATTGTTGATTTACCCACTAAATTTATGGTCTTATTCCATTTAATAAGTAAATTTACTAAAACCTTAAGATCGTCAATAGCTTCCTTAGATACATCTAATTCATTAAAAAGAGTGTTCTGAACAGTTTCTTCATTACTCATGCGCTTTTATTAGATCGCGCGACACGAATCTTCCCCAATAGCAATGTAAGTGCGGCAGGCGTCATGCCATCAATCCGGCCAGCCTGCGCAAGTGTGGCTGGGCGTACTGTTGTTAATTTTTGCTGTAACTCGTTTGATAGACCCGGAATACCCACATAATCAAACCCGTCAGGAATACTAAACTGTTCATCGCGGCGCATTGCCTGAATATCATTTTTTTGCCGGTCAATCAGTTTTGCATAAACTGCATCGCGCTCTACTTGTTGTGCTGTGTTATTATCTAACTCTTTGATTTCAGGCCATATGTTAGACAAAACAGATAAATCAATATCTCTAAATGCTAATAATTCCAAAGCATTGCGACGAATGCCATCTTGGTTAATTTTGATACCACTCTTACCTGCCTCATTGGGTGTTATCGTTGTTTGAGATAGCATGACTTTTGCAGCAGTAAGGCGTTCCATTTTCTTTAAAAAATGCAACTTACGTTCATCATGTACCAAACCTAAATCAATACCTTTTTGCGTAAGCCTTTGGTCTGCATTATCGGCGCGCAATGAAAGTCGATATTCGGCACGAGAAGTAAACATCCGGTAAGGTTCAGACACTCCACGCGCTGTAAGGTCATCAATCATAACGCCAATATACGCTTCAGCGCGATCAAAATGAACAGCTTCTAGGCCGAAAGCGTTGCGACTTGCATTTAATCCAGCCACCAAACCTTGGGCTGCCGCCTCTTCATAACCTGTTGTGCCATTTATTTGGCCTGCGAAATACAAACCTGATATGTTTTTTAGCTCTAATGAAGGCTTCAGTGATCTTGGATCAATGTAATCATATTCTATAGCATATCCTGGTTGTAATATTCTAACCTCTTCAAGACCCACAATGGATTTTACATATTCTTCCTGCACTTCAACTGGCAGAGATGTCGAAATGCCGTTTGGATAAATTACATTATCAGTAAGGCTTTCGGGTTCAAGAAATATTTGATGTGATGATTTATCTGCAAACCGAATTATTTTATCTTCAATTGAGGGGCAATAGCGTGGTCCGACACCATCGATATGACCACCGTACATAGCTGATTTTGAAAGGTTTTTTTCAATAATCTCGTGTGTTTTTTCGTTGGTATGGGTGATACCACATGATATTTGCCGGGCGAAAGCATTCTTGTGCATAAAGGAAAATAGTGAGGGCTCATTATCTGCCGGCTGAAATTCTAGGTTGTCCCAATTTATAGTTTTTCCATCAAGGCGTGGTGGCGTACCAGTTTTCAAACGCCCCATAGGTAAATTAAAACTATCCAACCGTTCTGCTAGAGGAATTGTAGCTGCGTCACCCATTCGGCCACCAGAACGAGATATATTTCCAATATGAATAACACCGCGCAGGAAGGTTCCAGTCGTTAAAATAACCGAAGCGGACTTTAACTTTGTGCCGTCCGCTAAAGTAACACCTTTTATTACATTTCCTGTTTGCAATAGATCGGCGACTTCCGCCTCGATTACATTTAAACCTTCTTTATTAGTAAATTCTTCCTGCATGGCCGATTTATACAAAGCACGGTCAGCCTGTGTTCTTGGCCCTTGTACCGCAGGGCCTTTACGTCGGTTAAGCAGGCGAAATTGAATACCTGCCTTATCTGCAACGCGGCCCATAGCACCATCCAGCGCATCTATTTCACGCACCAAATGGCCCTTGCCCAAACCACCTATCGCTGGGTTACAAGACATTTCGCCTATTTTAGAAAATTGATGCGTTACCAATGCCGTTTTCGCACCCGCTCGCCACGCCGCTTGTGCCGCTTCTGCCCCCGCATGACCACCACCTATAACAATTACATCAAAATGTTTCACGTGAAACAACCCTATCTTTAAATTCTATTTCCCAAGGCAAAAACTGGAAAATATCTCATCAAGTATGTGTTCTACATCAACGCGACCAATAAGGGAATTCAAAGCATAAATTCCTTGATGCATTTCTAATGCGGCAACTTCAGAAAACCCATAACCATCTGATATTATTGACTTACCTTCTGAAATATACGATATTGCTTTAGTAAGCGCCACACGATGCCGTTCGTGTGTAGCAACTTGCGTATTGGATGATTTCAGTTCTAGCTTGTTTGAGATTTCTAAAATTAGATCATCGATTCCCGCACCCGTTATAGATGATACATTCAACCCTTTTTGTTCGGGGCGTAAATCTGATTTTGACCAAACTTGAATATCATCCGACGAAGGCGAAATTCCATATTCAGATCGAATGCCGTTTTCATTTAGAAATACGCGTAAATCTGCCTGCTTTGCCCGGTCTATTGCGCGCTTAACACCTATTGTTTCAACAATATCGTCAGTTTCGCGCAACCCAGCTGTATCTAGCAGCGTTACGGGCAAGCCGTTTATGTTCATTCTTACTTCAATAACATCGCGCGTCGTGCCTGCAATTTCTGATGTAATCGCAGCCTCACGTCCTGCTAGGGCGTTAAGTAAGGTAGACTTACCTGCATTTGGGGGCCCGACTATTGCAATTTCATATCCTTCACGAATACGTTCGGCGGCGAAACTACCTTTTACCTGCTCCTTAAGATCGTCTAAGGTTTTTGTTAACAATTCAAATACTTCAGGTGTTACATCCTGGGGAACATCTTCATCAGCAAAATCTATTGTGGCTTCAATAAGCGCCACTGCACGTATTAAGTCACGCCGCCATTCTTCAACTTTATCTGTAAGTCCGCCCTGCATAACCAGCAAAGCTTGCTTTTGTTGCAATTCAGTTTCAGCGTCAATTAAATCACCTAATCCCTCTACTTGTGAAAGATCTAAGCGGTTATTCATTAAGGCCCTTCTGGTAAATTCACCCGGATCGGCCATGCGGCAATTATCAAGATCTGAAAGTCGCGCAAATACCGATGAAATAACCGCAATACTACCATGGCACTGCAGCTCTATAACATCTTCGCCAGTAAAGCTTGCAGGGCCCTTAAAGCCGATAACTAAAGCTTCATCAATAATTTCATTATGTTTGTTTAGTAAATTTCTAACAACAGGATTGCGGACAGGTGTATTGAGTTTAGTTATTTCCAGTGCTGCATTAAATGCACCAGACCCAGAAATTCGTATAACAGAAACTCCAGCACGACCTTTAGCAGTAGCAAGCGCAAAAATTGTATCAGACATATAGTAACCCTTTGTTTTTAAGGGGTTTATGTATTCATTGAATCAAAGAAGTCAGCGTTAGATTTTGTTTGCTTAAGCTTACCAAGTAAAAACTCTATCGCATCTGTTGTGCCCATAGGGTTAAGAATTCTACGCAAAACAAACGTTTTAGCCATATTCCCTGGATCGGTTAACAATTCCTCTTTACGTGTACCTGATTTCATTATGTCTATCGCAGGGAATACACGCTTATCAGCAATTTTACGATCCAGAACAATTTCCGAATTACCTGTACCTTTAAATTCTTCAAAGATCACTTCATCCATACGCGACCCCGTATCGATTAGGGCGGTTGCGATAATCGTTAGTGATCCACCTTCTTCAATGTTCCGTGCAGCCCCAAAGAAGCGTTTTGGGCGCTGTAGGGCGTTCGCATCAACACCACCTGTCAAAACTTTACCAGAGGACGGTACAACTGTGTTAAACGCCCGTCCAAGCCTAGTGATACTATCAAGTAAGATCACAACATCGCGCTTATGTTCTACAAGACGCTTAGCTTTTTCAAGAACCATTTCAGAAACCGCTACGTGACGCGTAGCCGGCTCATCAAAAGTAGAAGACACAACTTCACCCTTAACAGAGCGTTTCATATCTGTAACTTCTTCAGGACGTTCGTCAATTAGAAGTACTATTAGATAACATTCAGGATGATTTTTTTCGATAGAATGGGCAATATTTTGCAAAATAACGGTTTTACCAGTTCTGGGTGGTGCAACAACCAAAGAACGTTGGCCTTTACCAATAGGGGCAACTAAATCAATAACACGTGCAGATTTGTCTTTTCTGGAAGGATCATCAATTTCCATCGTCAAACGTTCTTCAGGATAAAGCGGCGTTAGATCATCAAAGTGCACTTTATGCTTGGCATTTTCTGGATCGGTGAAATTAATTGATATTGGTTTTGTAAGTCCAAAATACCGCTCACCTTCATTTGGTGCCTGAATAACACCCTCTACTGTATCACCTGTACGCAATGAATATTTACGCATTTGCGTTGGGCTTACATAAATATCTTCAGGTCCAGGTAGGTAATTTGATTCTGGTGATCGTAAAAATCCAAATCCATCTTGTAAAACTTCTAAAACACCATCCCCAACAATTTCACAGCCTTCTGCTGCCATTTCTTTCAAAATAGCAAACATCATATCACCTTTGCGCATTGATGATGCGTTTTCTATTTCTAATTCCTCTGCCATTTTCAATAAATCTGCAGGGGCTTTTGCTTTCAATTCAGAAAGACTAATCGTTTCACTATTCATAACAGACTACTCGCGTTTGTTTGCGGGGATTATATATTTGAAGAGAGCTTATAAACGGTGGGGGACACCAAGCTTTTATGACTTTTAATCTGAAACTTATGAAAGAGTCAAATACTGTTAAAAGGGCCGTGCAATTACCATCACAACAATAATAATCATTAAAACCGTAGGTATTTCATTTGCAAGCCTATAACCCTTACCTGATAATCTGGGCATTCCTTTTGTAAGTAATTTTCTTTCTTTTGAAAGCCAACCGTGAAAAGCTGACATAAGAATTACCATTATTGCTTTTACCCAAGGCCAACCTTCAGACCAATCAATAATACCAGGTGTAAAGACCATTAAAAGCCCACAAACCCATGTGATAATCATTGCCGGATTTATTATACGTTTAAGTAGTAAATATTCCCAGCGTTCTAATGTCACTTTAGGATCAAATGCTTTAGGGTCAGTTTCTACATGGTACACAAATAAACGTGGTAAATAGAGCATACCTGCCATCCATGAAATAACAGCAATTACATGTAATGATTTTATCCAAGGATAAATATTTGAAAGAATGTCAGTCATTATTAACCCTAGTTTAGAAGACCCTATAATAAATAATATATAGTAAGGTTGTTGTTTGTAGTAGGAACAGTGAGTAATAAGGATAAAATTTAAATGCACAATTATCATTATAAATTTTTTGCGTGATAAGTTATAAACATCTTGGTAGTAAATCTGATTAAGATAATAAAAACAATATGTTAAAAATATTATGGGCGGTATATAAATCTGAATAATAAATTCTGTTAACATTTAACAATGATAGAAATTAAAGTTATTCCTTGTGGACAATAAAATTGGAAGCGGGGGTAATATTTAGAAAACCACATGCTTTTAAAATATGTGGAAGTTTTGTTAATCCCTTACAAAATGTATCTACAAGTTATAAACAGGCTACAGGTGTATATTTTAACATAGAAAATCAAAGGTAAACTCGTGACAACTGTTGTTCTTGCATCTGGATCTAGTATTCGGGCTAAGCTTTTACGCGATGCTGGTGTTAGATTTTCTACGAAAGTAAGCAAAATTGATGAAGCATCAATAATTGCATCTTTAAAGACGGAAAAAGCAAAACCGAAAGATGTTGTAGATTTATTAGCAGAATATAAAGCCCAGCGCGTTGCTTTGAAATATAGCGATGCGATCGTAATTGGGTGCGATCAAATATTGGTCTGTGATAAAGAAATATATGAAAAGGCACAAACGCTTGATGCGGCACGTTCAACACTTCAGTCTTTGCGCGGTAAAGCACATCAATTAATGTCAGCAGTTGTTATTTTTGAACAGGGAAAACCAGTTTGGCGCCATATGGGGCGGGCACAACTGGTTATGCGTGATTTCTCAGATTTATATTTAGAGAATTATATTGAGCAAAACCGCGATACAATTTTAAGTTCTGTAGGGTGCTATAGGTTAGAAGAAGAAGGTGTGCAGTTATTTTCACACATCCAAGGCGACTATTTTACAATTTTAGGGATACCCTTATTAGAGGTGCTAGGTTTTCTACGATCTCATGGGGTTTTAAAACAGTGAAGACAGATAAAATTATTAAGGCAGCCGTAATAGGATGGCCAATTAACCATAGTAAGTCACCGCTAATTCACGGGTATTGGCTGGCTAAAGCAGGTATTCTAGGCAGTTATGAAGCTATAGGAATTGCACCTGAAAGCTTTAATGCAGGTATTAGTAATTTGGTATTGCAAGGTTATGCTGGGTGTAACGTTACGATACCGCATAAAGAAACAGCGCTGAATAAGGCGGATAGTGTTTCTGATAGGGCGCAGGCGATAGGCGCTGCAAATACGCTGGTTTTTAAAGATGGTAAAATTTTCGCGGACAATACAGATGGTATTGGGTTTATTAATAATTTGAAACAAGGCGCACCTGATTGGCGCGCATCTGCTGGAACGGCACTTGTTTTGGGTGCAGGGGGTGCCGCACGCGCTATCGTTTATGCATTGTTGCAAGATGGTGCGCCAAAAGTTTTAATTGCTAACCGTACTTTGGAAAAAGCTAAAATACTTTCAGATTTTTTTGGTGATAAGGTTGGCGTCGTTTCAATAAATGAAGTTCCAGATGCGCTGGGGGAAGTTCATACGTTTGTGAATACAACTGCACTGGGTATGACGGGGCAACCTGAGTTAATTATTGATATTTCCAGCCTTCCTAAAACTGCATTGGTAACAGATATTGTATATAATCCCTTAACAACTGATTTGTTAAAGCAAGCCCAAGGCCTTGGTTTGATAACTGTAGATGGTTTGGGAATGCTACTGCACCAGGCAGTGCCGGGGTTTGAGGCTTGGTTTGGTGTGCGACCAGTTGTTGACGTTGAATTGCGCCAGAAAGTTTTGGCTGGGTGATGTGTGATTTGTACGTTCTGGGCCTTACAGGCTCAATAGGAATGGGAAAATCGACTACTGCGGAAATGTTTCGTGATGAAGGGATCGCCGTTTGGGATGCGGATGCAGCCGTTCATGAATTATATACCACTCACGTTGATACAATTAATGAAATTGCTGTCATTGCGCCAGTTGCAGTAGGGGCAGACGGTGTAAGTCGTGAAATACTGCGCAATTTGTTACAGGCTGATGATACGTTGTTTTCAAAGCTTGAGAAAATCGTTCATCCTGCCATTCGAATGCACCGAGATGCATTTTTAGACCGATGTCGTGATTTAAAGTTGCAGTTGGCTGTAGTAGATATTCCACTGCTTTTTGAAACCCAAGCGGATAAATGGCTAGATGGCATATTGGTTGTTACTACTGATCCAGAAACGCAACAAAGTCGTGTGATGGCACGTAAGGGTATGACAAAACAGGCCTTTGATATGATTTTATCGAAACAGTTACCTGATACAGAAAAACGCGCCCGCGCAGATTTTATTATTGAAACAAAAACGCTGGATTATGCGCGGTCTGAAGTTCATAGTTTAATTAAGAAACTAACGGATAAACCGAAAAATGCGTGAAATTGTTTGGGATACAGAAACAACAGGGTTTGAGGCCGAAGGCGGTGACCGTTTGGTAGAAATCGGGGCGGTTGAGCTGTTTAATCATATGCCAACGGGGAAAGTTTACCATCAATATGTCAACCCTGAACGCTCCATGCCGCAAGAGGCATTTGCTGTGCATGGTTTGGGCGATGAATTTTTATCTGATAAACCGCTTTTTAAAAATATTGCACAAGGTTTTCTTGATTTTATTGGTGATGCTGTAATTATTGCCCACAATGCTAAATTTGATATGCGATTTATTAATGCAGAGCTAAAAAGAATTGGGAAAAGTCCTATTCCGATGTCTCAATCGCTTGATACATTAGATATCGCACGTAAAAAATTTCCGGGCGCACAAAATTCTTTAGATGCTTTATGTCGCCGTTTTGGGGTAGATAATTCTGCCCGCGAAAAGCACGGTGCGCTACTGGATAGCGAAATACTAGCAGAGGTGTATTTAGAGTTAATAGGGGGCCGCCAACCCGATTTTGCCTTAAGCGTTGTTGGTAGAAGAGAAACCCAAACAATTCAGTCACAAAATACCATTCAAACGCCAAAACAGCGCTTAAAACCATTAAAACCTAAGCTGACAGAAAATGAGGCCAAAGCGCATCAGAAGTTTATTGATAAACTAGGTGATGATGCGCTTTGGAAAAACTTGAATTAGTTAGGCGTTTGATTTTCAGCAGTCAAACGGGCCAATTCGGCGCGGTAAAGCTGAACAAAATCAATGTTATCAACGTTTAATGGTGGAAATCCACCGTCTGCAGTAACGTCACGCACAATGCGGCGCACAAACGGAAACAACATGCGTGGGCATTCGATCATCAAAAATGGATGTAGCTGGTCTTCTGGTACATTTTCAATGTGAAACAAACCTGCATATTCAACTTCTAGCAAAAAGATTGTTTCTTCTTGCGCAGTTGCAGAAATTGTTAATTTTTGAATAACTTCATATTGGTTTTCTTGGCCTTTACGGGCGTCCAAATTTACTTGAACATTAATATCTGGCTGAGCTTGTTGACCAGAATTTTTCTGAGCAGCAACATTTTCAAAAGATAGATCACGAATATATTGATTTAAAATCTGCATACGTGGTGCGGCTTGTTCAGTGGGTGCCGCCTGTTCTGGTGTTTCCACTTTATCTTCAGTGGTCTCTTTTTCTTTTTTCTTTGCCATTTGTGGTCTCCGTAAAGAATTTTGAAGCTTCCTAACAGGTAAACCAATATCCTACAATAAAGTTTATTCAGTCAGGTTTAATGTTTTGTCCAGCCTGATCCATTAGAACCATCCTGGTCATCATCGATAACTGAAAATTCACCGTCTAAAACAGAACTATCTGTATTTTGTTTTCGGCTTTGTGCAGGATTGCCAACCACAAACCCACCACTTAGAACTTTAGTTGCGCCCCAATTTATCAGGGCAGAGCGGATTGGCGGAATTAGCAAAGAAAAGCCAACCGCATCGGTAAAAAAACCTGGGGTTAGCAATAAAACGCCTGATACAAGAATAAGTGCGCCATGCGCTATTGGATCAACCGGGTTTTGGCCTGTGTTTAAGTTGGTTTGTAAACGCGTAAGCGTGGATATACCTTGTTTACGTAACATTGATGTGCCGATAATCGCTGTCAAAACTACAGTTGCTAAGGTTGGCCAAAGACCAATAAGCCCGCCAACTTGAATAAACAGGCCAATTTCGATGATTGGTATAAGAATAAACAAAATAAGTAGCGGCATAATCGTCCTTTCGACTTTCTCACTATATAGTTGGTGGACTTGATGTATCCAAGACCATAAATATGTATAAGAAGAAAGATCACAAGAGATCTACACGAAATATTGAAAGGTCGCTCAATGAGCCCTGCTGTTATCCAACTAATTGTTCTTGCCGCTATTGCAGTGTTTTTATTCATACGTTTGAAAAACGTTTTGGGTACACGCGAAGGGTTTGAACCAAAAACTGATCCAACAACAAAACCAAATGAAGCAAAAGGCCCTTCACTTGAAATAATAGAGGGCGGACTTGATCGCGATATTACCGATCATGTTGAAATGGACAGCCCAGAAGGGCAGGCTTTTGCTAAAATGAAAAAAGCCGAGCTGGGCTTTTCAGTAAATGAATTTTTGGGCGGCAGTCGCCAAGCCTATGAAATGATACTTATGGCGTTTGAAGGTGATGATCTGGAAACGCTAAAGCAATTCTTGTCTGATGATGTCTACGATAGCTTTTCATCAGTTATAACCGCACGACAAGAGGCTGGCTTGAAAGTAAATGCTACCTTTGTTGGGGTGCGTGAAATGAAAGTTACGGGCGCAAAGTTTAACGGGCGTAATAAAGAAGGCGAAATTACCATGCGATTTGTTGGTGAAATTGTCAGCTATGTTGAAGATGAAACGGGTAAAATCATAGAAGGCAATCGTGATGTGATTAAACGCCAGATAGATATATGGACATTTGCCCGTAAATTTGGCCGTGATGATCCAAATTGGGAACTAGTTTCAACAGGCGGATAAGATTAATGGCTGCTAAAAAGCTATCTGATGATGAAAAGCTTTTATGGCGCACGGTTACTGAAAGAGTTTCACCAATGCGCGAAAGCTTTGCGTTTGAGCCATCCGTAAAGTCAAAACTAAAATCATCTGTAATTAGGCAAAAAGCCAAACTTACAGAATTTCACATTGGTCAAAAAGCTAAGGCCGCTCAATTTACCCCAAGTGGCGAAACCTCTCCGAAAGGGGTTTCGGCAAATATGGATAAAAAGAACTTTCAACGCCTAGTGCGTGGGAAGCTAGAAATTGATGGTAAGCTTGACCTGCATGGTTTGACGCAAGAACAGGCAAAAATGATGCTGCGTGTAAAATTATTGCAAGCGCACGAACGCGGTAAGCGGCTTATCTTGGTGGTTACAGGAAAAGGCAAACAGCGAACGGATGAGTTTAACCGCCAAATTGTTGGTGTCTTGCGCCAAAACGTTCCCATGTGGTTGCGCCAAGCCCCGCTGTCGTCGATCGTATTAGAGGTAACATCTGCGCAACAACGCCACGGCGGCGAAGGGGCGTTTTATGTTTACTTGCGCAGGAACCGGTGAGTGGCGAAATAAGTTACGCCACAAACCGCAAGAATGTAGAGTACATAAATTGGCATCTGGGTGGGAAAGCTATATCCAAGATCAATTAATCGACCCGTAACAAGTGGCCCAATGGCGGATCCGAAAACCATAAAAGCAGTCGCAAGCGCTTTAATTGCGCCTACATGTTTTGTACCATAAATCTCTGACCAAAACGCAACTGAAACAGTTGATACGGCACCTTGTGTAATGGCCATGAACAATAAAGCTATTAGGCCTGCGGTTAAGCTGTTGAAGCTTGAAAAAACCAAAAGCCCGCAAGCCAAAGGGAGTAACATAAATGGCAAAATGCGGATGCTGCCCCATTTATCAATGGCCCACCCAAAGGCTAAGCCCGCGACTACGCCCATAGCTGTGAAAGCTGGGAAAAGTGCTACAAGATGAACATGCTGCCAGTCTTTAACTTCAGCTAGGTGCACCTGTTGGAAAAATACAGCGGTGGTGAACATGCTGGGAGTTATGGCTGCTGGGATTAACAACCAAAATAACGGATGACTTATGGCTTCTTTGCGCGTCCAGTGTTTTGCACCTATGCCAACTGCTTGTGTGGTTTCGGCAATGGAATGAGGGGTGCGTTCTTTGACTAATAGAAAGCGTAAAAAAAACATAAAAAATAGCGATATGCCGGCAGCGGCAATCCAAACGGTTTGCCAGGATATATATATCAAAAGGGCCACAACAATCATTGGTACGAAGGCCTCGCCAATAGAAAAGCCAAGGTTGGCAATGGCAACAGCCCTGCCGCGTGTTGCCGTGTACCAGCGCACCATTGAAATCATTGCGACATGATTTAATATGCCTTGCCCGCTTAGGCGCAGGCCGAAAATAACGGCGGGTAACAGCCAGACGGATGAATTAAATGCCATCGCAAGACAAAATATTGCCATGATGATTAAGGTTACTGTGGTTAAGGCCCGCGCCCGAAATCTGTCGGCAAGCCCGCCCGCCCAGATCATTGTCAGGCCAGATGCGGTGGTGCCAAGTGCGTAAAGTGAACCCCAATCGCCGTGTGATAGGCTATAGGTTTCCATGATTTGTTTGGCAAAGATCGAGATGAAATAAGTTTGCCCGAAAGAAGTAGCAAACATCATCGCGCCACCAGCAATAAGCCAGCGGGCATTGGTGCGTATGAAGGTAAGTGTGTTCATGCGCGATCAAGATCGTATTTTAAGCTTTAGGTCACGCAAAAAATGCTATGGGGTTGCGTAAAATGCGATGTCCCAGTTGGGACGCATAGTTAAGGTATTGAAATAATTAACTTAAGTCAAAAAAAGATAGGGTGTTTTCTAAAGCATATATCTTGAAACATCAGAGGCTTTGGCAAATTCCCCCAAATGATCTTCGACGTATTTTTTGTTTATCACAACTTTTTCACCCGGTTTGTCAGGTGCTGCGAAGCTTAGTTCTTCGAATACGCGTTCGATGATGGTGTATAGGCGGCGCGCGCCGATGTTTTCGACTGTTTGGTTTACGTCAGCCGAGATTTTAGCGATGGCGGCGATGCCGTCTTTGGTGAAACTTACGTCGACCTGTTCTGTTTGCATAAGGGCGGTGTATTGCAATGTTAGTGCGTTGTCAGTTTCGGTTAGGATGCGCACAAAATCTTCTTCGGTCAGTGCGCGCAATTCAACGCGAATTGGCAAACGGCCCTGAAGTTCAGGCAGTAAATCGGATGGCTTGGCAATGTGAAAAGCACCTGACGCAATAAACAGAATGTGGTCGGTTTTTACAGGCCCATGTTTGGTGGAAACGGTGGTACCTTCAATCAGGGGTAGCAAATCACGCTGCACACCTTCGCGGGACACATCAGCACCGCGTGCATCTGATCGGGCGCAAACTTTATCAATTTCATCCAAAAAAACGATACCGTTTTGTTCAACCGCTTTGATCGCTTCACTATTAACAGTTTCTTGATCTACCAGCTTATCCGCTTCTTCATTGATTAAAATTTCATAACTGTCGGAAACTTTCATTTTGCGTTTTGTCGTGCGCCCACCCATAGCTTTGCCGAATATATCGCCGAGGTTCATCATGCCCATGCCACCACCCGGTTGACCCGGAATATCCATCATCTGCATTGGGTTGGATGTGTCGGTAAGTTCTACCTCGATCTCTTTATCATCCAGCATTCCATCGCGCAGTTTCTTGCGGAACATTTCACGGGTTTGTTCACGGGCGTCTTTGCCGCAAAGCGCATCAATGACGCGCTCTTCTGCACTGTCATGTGCATTGGCCTTTACGACCTCGCGCATTTCGTCGCGCACCATGATGATGGCACTATCAACCAGATCACGTATAATCTGTTCTACATCGCGGCCAACGTAACCCACTTCGGTAAATTTGGTTGCCTCAATCTTTAGAAACGGGGCTTTTGCAAGCTTTGCCAGGCGGCGGGAAATTTCGGTTTTACCAACGCCTGTTGGCCCGACCATCAATATATTTTTTGGATAAACCTCATCCCGAATATTATCCGCTAATTGTTTGCGGCGCCAACGGTTGCGTAATGCCACGGCAACAGCGCGTTTGGCATCATTTTGGCCGATGATAAAACGGTCAAGTTCGGATACGATTTCGCGGGGGGTTAAGTCGGTCATAGATTAGTCCTTTGCTGTGGTATTCCACGGGGGTAGTTTGTCTTTGGCCTTAAAGTCAGGCAATGCGTTCATTAATTTGCACCGTATCTTTTCCCAGTTGGAGCCAATCAAAACAAGACCTAAACCAATAAGAAGAACAACCATCCCGTAGCCACCGTCAACAACAGTAAAAATAAGGGCGATCATGTAGCCAATTCCAGAGATTAAAAAAGAACGGCGGTCAATTATGATTGCGGTAAGGGCGATTAATATTAGAAACAGCGTAAGTAATAAAAGCGATATTAACGTTGGGTTTGAATAAAGCGTTAATGCAATCGAATTCACGATCGCGGGTGCCGCTAATACATGTAGCCAAAACCCATTTGCCGAGCGGCGTGTTACGCGGTGCGGGTCGCTCATGTCGAACCGCACCGCTATGAAAAATGCGCAAAGGCCAAGAGAAATTGTGATAAGGCTAAAAGGCCAGCCTGTTGTAAGTAAAAATAGATCAGAAGGGCCTGAAATATCGGCACCCCCAGAGGATGACAGCCCTATTGCAAATGCAAAAACCGCTAAACCTGAAAGCATAAGTGAAAATGGTATGCGGAAAAAATACCAATAAAACATGAGAGCAACAGCAGCGATACCTACCGCAACCGTCATTGACATTGTTTCAGGGGCAGAGGTGATTTGGATTAGAGCGAACCCAATTTGCAGGGCACCTAGGCCAAAAAAGATACTTAATACGATAGAGGGGGCAATCATACGGCGTTTTAATGTAAAATAGGCGGTCATAAGGCCCACAACGCCAAGTTGAATTGCACCGTATATTAAAAAAGAACTACCTTTGCCCGCGCTTGAGGTGAAGGCGGCAATTCCTGTGATGGCAGTCCAGCCTGAGTATAAAATGATAAGGCCCACGACGATAAAGATTTCGTTGAAGCCTTTGAAAAGCTCAAACGGTTCATCAATTTGGGCGGTTGCGGCCCTATATCCACGCCGTTCATCAGCAAGCTTTGTAAGGGATGCTGCTTGTGGTTCTGTCAACAGGCCTGCACTAACGGCTGCCCGCAAGTCATCATTTTCTATGGTCATTTTGATATGGTTTCTACGGTCATGTTTCCGTTCGTATAAACGCAAATTTCAGCAGCAATTTTTATTGCCTTTCTGGCAATTTCTTCTGCATCATCTTTGGTGTCCATTAATGCGCGTGCAGCGGCAAGGGCGAAGTTACCGCCAGACCCGATAGCGGCAATATCATGTTCTGGCTCTAAAACATCGCCCGCACCTGTGATTACAAATAGATCCACCCCGTCTGATACAATTAACATAGCTTCTAAATTGCGTAGGTATTTATCCATGCGCCAATCTTTTGCTAGCTCAACAGATGCTTTTGCAAGCTGCCCAGGTGTTGCCTCTAGTTTTGTTTCAAGGCGTTCCAGAAGTGTAAAGGCATCAGCGGTTGAACCTGCAAAGCCACAAATAACATCATGGCCGCCCGGTGATATGCGGCGTACTTTGCGCGCGGTTCCTTTTATAACGGTTTGGCCAATACTGACCTGCCCATCACCTGCAATAACAACTTTGCCATTTTTTTTGATACCAACAATGGTTGTGCCGTGCCAACCTGGAAAGCTGTTATTATGGTCCATTATATTATTCCTTATGCCTGACTAAATGGATTTAAGCTGTGAACACTGTGATTGCAACCGCTTCAAAAATTTCAGTTGTCATAGAGCCTATATGGTTGATAACGATTTATATCGTGTATATACACAAATTATGGATTATACGAACCCAAAAAACTGTTTAACCTTTAAGGCACAACGTGTTGCCAGAACAATGGGCCGCCAAATGGAAATGGCGCTTAAGCCTGTGGGGTTAACTAATCAACAGTTCACCACATTAACGATACTTAACAGTATGGAAAGCGTCACTGTATCTGAATTGGCAGAAATGATGGGCGTTGAGCGCACAACAATGACCCGGAACATAGAACAGATGCGTAAGAAAAGTTGGTTAGAACAAGTTCCAACTAAAGACCTGCGTATTCGTGCGTATGAAATTACAAAATCTGGTAAGCAACAGTATTCGATGGCGATTCCATTATGGCAAGAACAACAGAAAGTTTTTATTGGTGCGCTTGGAAATGAGGCCGTGGATGGGCTTCTGTCTTTATCTATGAGGTTTAGTTAATTATAAAAGATAATCAGCAACCCATACCATAACGTCTATTCCCATGGTGGAATGTAAAATGAGGCTTTTATTCGGTCCATGACAACCGTGGTTTTGAAACCTTTGATATCTGGGTTGTCATATAGAAAGTTGCGCGTGAACTCTTCGTATTCAACCATATCTCTGGCACTGACGATCAGGATAAAATCGTTGTCACCAGTTACGTAATAAGCACTCATCACCACAGGTTCACGCCGTACGGATTTTTTGAAATGATCTATTATGTCCGAACGTTCGCGCTCTAACGTGACGGCAATCATCATGGTCAGTGAACGTCCAAGCACCGCGCTGGAAACGATTGCGACGTCAGATTCGATGACTTTTTTAGCACGCAATCGGTTTAGACGACGTTGTGTCGAAGTGGGGGAAAGGCCAATTTTTTCAGACAGCTGGGCCGAAGTGAGTTGATTATTTAACTGGACTTCATGAAGGATTTTTCGATCTAAAGTATCTAAATTGCTCATATTATTCATATATTCCTTATATACGCGCTATATATGCGTGATAATTATATAATTGCACCTTTATTCCACTCAATATTGTTACAACACAGCAATGGCAAATGTAACCTGATTTATTGGAACTATAGTGATGAATTATACATCGAATCCTGGAAAACTGGCCCTATCAAAACTACATAATCCCGAACTTCTTGTGCGTGAGTGCTATGTCGGTGGTGAATGGGTTAGCGGTGACGGTCTAAAAGATGTGATTGATCCTGGCACTTTACTGTCAGTGTTTGAAACTGCGCAATGCGGAGTGGACATAGTTGATATTTGTATAGCTCATGCTGAGCAATCCAGATCAGATTGGCAATCACGTTTGCCTGTTGAGCGTGGGTTAATTCTGCGTAAATGGGCCAAGTTGATCCGAAAGAACGCTGATGACTTAGCAGTCATTATCTCGGTTGAGCAAGGTAAGCCGCTATTTGAATCTAAAGGAGAAGTTGAATATGGTGCTTCTTTTCTGGATTGGTTTGCAGCCGAGGGTGAACGCGCTTTGGGCCAGAGCCTGCCGTCGCACAAGCCAAATATGTTTACGACAAATTTTGCGCAACCTATCGGTATTTCATTGGCGATTACGCCGTGGAACTTTCCGTTGGCAATGATTACGCGCAAGGCAGGAGCGGCTTTGGCTGCAGGGTGTCCTATGATCGTAAAGCCCGCTGCGGAAACGCCACTTAGCGCCAGCGCGCTGGCGGTTCTAGCCGCTGAAGCGGGCATACCAGGTGGTGTGTTTCAGGTTATTCACGGGGATGCGTCCACGCTTTGCGCAGCCCTGTTGAAGCACCCAGAAATCCGCGCCCTGTCGTTTACAGGATCAACACGCGTTGGACAGATACTGCTGGAACAAGCTGCCGGAACGGTCAAGCGATGCTCGATGGAATTAGGCGGGAACGCCCCGTTTATCGTATTTGAGGATGCCAATCTTGAACAAGCGGTGCAGGCTTGTATGGAGGCAAAATTTGCTACTTCAGGTCAGGATTGTCTGGCGGCGAACCGGGTTTATGTGCATGATAATCTGCACGATGAATTTGTAGCGTTACTGGCGGGTAAAATCGAAAACTTACAAGTCGGTTACGGTTTGAACGTAAGCACGCAAATTGGCCCGATGACAGTGGCTGGAACTGTTATAAAATGTGCTGAAATGGTGCGCGATGCGGTGCAAGAAGGGGCCGTAATTGTAACTGGAGAAACTTCGAAAAATGATGGTGGATATTTTGTGACACCCCTGCTGTTAACTGGTGTGACGGATGACATGAAAATCAGCCGTGAGGAAATATTTGCACCTATTGTTTCTGTATTGCGATTCAATGATGTCTGTGATGTGATCCAACGCGCCAATGACACCGAAATGGGACTTGCGGCTTATGTTTATACCGCGTCTATGAGCACAGCGCTTTGGGCATCCGAGGCCTTGGAATACGGGATGGTTGCAGTAAATGCTTATTCGTTCACTGGCCCACCTTTACCTTTCGGGGGGTGGAAGCAATCTGGTTTGGGGCGTGAGGGATCTACATTGGGTATAAATGAATACTTGGAAAATAAAAATGTAAGCTTTGGGGGTATCTGTCCGCACATCCCCGATTGATGTGAGTAATATAACCATACGCTTTCTAAGCGGTCAGAAGGCACGGTTTGAAACATATACGTACGGGTGTGAGCCTGTGGGAATTCAAAAATGGATGGCTTGTGGGCTGTCTGCACACTTATAGCCCAATCCAGTCAGGCGAATGTCTAACGGTTTGAGCGCAGGAAAAATAAAAGGAAATGACATGTTAAATAATGACCAACTTGCCCAATGGGATCGTGAAAATTTTTTCCACCCTTCAACCCATTTGGCGCAACACGCACGCGGCGAAACACCGACGCGGGTGATTAAAAGTGGTGAAGGTGTGTATATTGTCGATCGGGATGATCGCAAGATGCTGGATGCGTTTGCGGGTCTTTATTGTGTGAATGTCGGTTATGGCCGCACTGAAATCGCTGAAGCGATTTCAAAGCAGGCACATGAATTGGCTTATTATCATTCCTATGTCGGCCACGGCACAGAGGCATCAATTACGCTATCCAAAATGATACTGGACCGTGCCCCTAACAACATGTCTAAGGTCTATTTTGGTCAAAGCGGGTCAGACGCCAATGAGACGAACATCAAACTGATCTGGTATTACAACAACATTCTTGGTCGCCCAAAAAAGAAGAAAATCATCTCGCGCTGGCGGGGGTATCACGGGTCAGGCTTAATGACAGGCTCGCTTACGGGGCTTGAGCTGTTCCACAATAAATTTGACCTGCCGCTGTCACAGGTTGTTCACACCGAGGCGCCTTACTATTTGCGCGGCGCGACTGCTGGTATGTCCGAAGAAGAGTTTTCAGCCGATTGCGCATTAAAACTGGAAGAGCTAATTTTGGCCGAAGGGCCAGATACAGTTGCGGCATTCATTGGTGAGCCAGTGCTGGGCACAGGCGGTATCGTGCCGCCCCCAACTGGTTATTGGGCCGCCATTCAAGCCGTACTGAAAAAATATGATATCCTGTTGATTGCAGATGAAGTTGTCACAGGTTTCGGGCGTCTTGGTACTATGTTTGGCTCTACTCATTATGGGATTGAAGCGGACATTATTACGATTGCTAAGGGCCTGACTTCGGCCTATGCGCCGCTTTCTGGGTCGATAGTGTCCGATAAAATGTGGAAAGTGCTGGAGCAGGGCACTGACGAAAACGGGCCGATTGGTCATGGTTGGACCTATTCGGCGCACCCGATTGGGGCCGCTGCTGGTGTTGCAAACCTGAAATTGATTGACGAAATGGGGTTGGTGGAAAATTCTGGCACAACTGGGGCATATTTATTGGAACAGTTGACGGCAGCATTTGCTGATCACCCGAATGTCGCGCAAGTTCGTGGCGAAGGTTTGATGTGCGCAGTTGAATTTGCCGAGACAAAATCACCTGTAAACTTCTTTGACCCCGCGAAAAAAGTTGGTTACGCAATCTCTAACGCAATGGCGTCGCGTAATGTGATCGCGCGCGCCATGCCCCAAGGCGACATCATCGGCTTTGCCCCACCACTTTGTATCACGCCTGAAGAAGTTGATAGCGTGGTAGCGGTTGCTAAAGAAGCTGTGTCAGAAGTGCTTGGATAACATCATAATTGCCCATAGCTGAGTAGACTTCGACCCATTCAGCTATGGGCTTGTATAATGGTCTTGCGATAAAGCCCAGTAAAACAAACTTGTCGCGGGGCGCGTGAACGGTTATTCCACGTATAGTAATTATTTTCTAAAGGATTCACATGTCACATGCACCTAAACTTGTAACAATCTTTGGCGGGTCTGGTTTTGTTGGTCGCTATATAGCGCGTCGCATGGCAAAAGAGGGCTGGCGCGTGCGTGTGGCGGTGCGCCGTCCTAATGAAGCTATTTTTGTAAAGCCTTATGGTACTGTTGGCCAAGTAGAGCCGATACTTGCGAATATTCGGGATGATGCGTCGGTAAGGGCTGCTATGCTTGGGGCCGATGCGGTTGTTAATTGTGTTGGTACGTTTGATAAATCGGGCCGGAATAATTTTGAAGCGGCTCAAGTAGAGGGCGCAGCACGTGTTGCAAAGTTTGTAAAAGAGTTAGGTATTGGGCGGTTGATACATATATCTGCAATCGGCGCCGATATCGAATCCTCTAGCCTGTATGCACAGACTAAAGCCAAGGGTGAATTGGAAGTTCAAAAGCAGTTTCCCAATGCTATTGTTTTACGGCCTTCTGTTATTTTTGGCCCAGAAGATTTGTTTTTTAACCGTCTTGCTGGGTTTGCGAAAATTTCCCCGATTATTCCTTTGGTTGGGGGAAAGACACAGTTCCAACCTGTTTATGTTGATGATGTAGCGAAAGCTGCTGTAAAAGCAGTGCTTGGAGGCGCTCCTGCTGGGGCATATGAATTGGGTGGGCCAGACATAGAAACCATGTCGCAACTGGTTGACCGTATGCTTGCCTGTACGCGCCGCCGTCGGTTGAAAATTAGCGTTCCCTTTGCAATCGTCTCTTTGAAAGCTAAAGGTTTAGACTTGGCTTTTGCTATGACGTTTGGTTTGTTTAAAAATACAATTTTGACTGCCGACCAAGTAGAACAACTTCGCAATGACAATGTGGTTAATCTTGGCATGAATGGTTTTGATAAGTTAGGAATTACACCCGTCACTATGGATGTGATTTTAGATACTTATCTGTACTGCCATCGTCCTTATGGTCAGTATACCGAATTGACTGAATCGGGTAAGAATTTGCGTACTTAAGAATAAGCAATCCACAGTAGCCCAAAGCCCAATAAAACACGATAAATTACATATGGCGTGAAACTGACGCTTTTTAAAAGGCGCATCATTAAAGTTAAGGCAAGTAATGCAGCTATGAAGGCAAAGACTGCGGCAATGGCCCCGTCCCTTGCGGCCTGTATGTTTGCGGTTGAAACAACCTCTATGCTTAAAAGCAGGCCAGATGCGATGATTGTGGGGATCGACATTAGCATTGAAATGCGCGCACCGTCTTCGCGCGTATATCCCATTTGGCGCGCACCTGTGATGGTAATGCCTGAACGGGACGTACCTGGAATTAATGCCAGCATTTGCCAAAGGCCAAGCTTGATCGAATCTGTATAGTTCCAGTCTTTGGTTGTTTTAATATGCGCCCCTTTTTGGTCGACGATATATAAGACAATTCCAAATATTAGCATTGTCCATGCGATAACTTTTATCGATCGTAAGGCATCACTTAGGCCAGTGAGTTTCAGTATTAACCCTGCGATAATAACCGGAATGGTTGCTGTAATTAACAATAAAGCCAGTTTTGCGTTATCGGATGTAAATTGTCCGCGCAGTATTTCACCTAACCCTATCATGGTTTTTTTTACATCAACCCAAAAGTATAAAACAACTGCCCCTAGTGTTCCTATGTGAACTGCAACATCCATGATCTGCCCTTGATCTTCAAAGCTTGTTAGCTTTGGCAGCAGTATTAAATGGCCCGATGAGGATATGGGTAGAAATTCGGTTAATCCCTGGATTACCGCAAGAATAAAGAGATGAAATAGGGACATGATTCGTGCTTTCGCCTGTTTGTGCAACCTTATTTCGTGTGGGAAAGAAAGTGAATCATCATTATAAGTCAGCATGTGTGACGTATTTTACTTATCTCTGTGAGGTTTCTTTGCGAGGGGGGGTAATAAAACGTTAAATAGGTAAGTAGTACTTACTTTATTACTATGAAGAATGGATATATGTGGGGTGTTCTTATTATTTTATGGTAGAAAAATCGAAAGACTCCGTGATGGCTGAAAACAAGATGCTGAAATTCGTTAACGTTGCACGTGACATGCCCGAAAAGCGTGTGCCTAATCTACGGACTACGGACTATGATGAAATTTACCAAGAGTTCGCCGCACAAAAAGCAGCTGAACAGGCATCACGGTGTTCCCAGTGTGGCGTTCCATACTGCCAAACACATTGCCCGTTGCATAACAATATACCCGACTGGCTGCGCTTAACTGCCGAGGGGCGGTTGCAAGAAGCTTATGAGCTTAGCCAAGCTACGAATACCTTTCCAGAAATTTGCGGTCGTATTTGCCCGCAAGATCGTTTGTGTGAAGGTAACTGTGTGATTGAAAAGGCGGGTCACGATACAGTAACAATCGGGGCTATTGAAAAGTATATAACGGATACTGCATGGGAAAACGGCTGGGTGAAACCAAATATTCCTGTAAGTGAACGGGTGGAAACTGTCGGTATTATTGGTGCAGGCCCTGCTGGCCTAGCAGCGGCTGATATTTTGCGAAGCAAAGGTGTGCAAGTTACAATATATGATCGTTATGATCGTGCGGGAGGTTTGCTGACCTATGGCATTCCTGGCTTTAAGCTGGAAAAAGACGTGGTGATGCGCCGCAATAAACTATTAGAAGACAGCGGCGTTGAATTTATACTTAACACAGATATTGGTGTCGACATCAGCTTTGCCGACTTACGTGCTAAACACGATGCAATACTAATAGGCACAGGGGTTTATGTGTCTCGTGACCTAACAGGCCCAGGTGCTGGTAATGCTGGTATCGTTAGGGCGATTGACTATTTAACAGCGTCTAACCGATTAAATTTTGGCGATACAGTGCCAGAAATAGAAAGCGGAGAGTTGTTTGCGGAAGGCAAGAATGTTGTTGTAATCGGTGGCGGTGACACGGCAATGGATTGTGTGCGTACAACTATGCGGCAAGGGGCGAAATCAGTAAAATGTTTGTATCGCCGTGATCGTAAAAACATGCCTGGCTCTGTGCGTGAAACCGCAAATGCCGAAGAAGAAGGTGTAGAGTTTGTGTGGTTGGCTGCCCCCAAAGGGTTTACTGGTGAGGGCGATGTGGCTGGTGTTATTGTTTCCAAAATGCGCCTTGGCGCACCTGATGCATCTGGGCGCCAAAGCCCAGAAGAAATAGCCGGGGCTGACTATATTGAAGACGCAGATTTGGTTATCAAAGCACTAGGTTTCAGCCCTGAAGATTTGCCAACGTTATGGGATACACCTGAATTAGAAGTGACCCGATGGGGTACTGTAACGACTGATTTCACTACAAAAGAAACCTCTTTAGAGGGGGTTTTTGCTGCGGGCGACATAGTGCGTGGTGCCAGTTTGGTTGTCTGGGCAATACGTGACGGCCGTGATGCAGCCGACAGCATTTTGAAACATTTGAATTCAAAAGCAGTGGTGGCAGCGCAATGATATTAACCTTTATAAACTCTGTCATATTTAATTTGTATGGAAAGCGTATGGAAGCCGTATGGCAAGCGTATGGCAATCTGCGAGGTAATCTATCTGCAATGATTGTTAATAGGTTAACTACATTGCCCCATAAGCAAAGAACCGTAAATGAAAAATTAATACAAGCGACCAAGATGGGAGCACAAAGATGACTAATAACGCTCAAAAAATTACTAAAAACTGGAAAGCTGAACAAGAAGCCAAGCGCGCTTATATGGCGGCAAACGGTATGTATTCCGAAACTGATGAGCATTCTGCGTGTGGTGTTGGTATGGTTGTTTCTATTTATGGCACAAGATCGCGCCAAGTTGTAGAAAATGGCATCAAAGCTTTGCGTGCAGTTTGGCACAGGGGTGCAGTGGACGCGGATGGTAAAACGGGTGACGGGGCCGGCATTCATGTGCAAATTCCTGTACCGTTTATTTACGATCAAATTGAACGCACAGGTCATAAGCCGCGCCAAGATGAGCTGGTTGCGGTTGGACAAGTATTTTTGCCACGCATTGATTTTGGTGCGCAAGAGATTTGCCGTACCATTGTTGAAACTGAAGTCTTACGGATGGGTTATTATATTTATGGGTGGCGTCATGTGCCTGTGGATGTGTCATGTTTGGGTGAAAAAGCCAATGCAACCCGACCAGAGATTGAACAGATCCTGATTTCTAATTCAAAAGGTGTGACAGAGGTTGAGTTTGAGCGCGAATTATATGTTATTCGCCGTCGTATTGAAAAAGCCGTGAATGCAGCACACGTGAAAGACTTTTATGTTTGCTCACTTTCGTGCCGTTCAATTATTTACAAAGGTATGATGCTGGCAGAGCAGGTTGCGGTATTTTATCCTGACCTGATGGATGAACGATTTACATCATCCTTTGCGATTTATCACCAACGTTATTCCACTAATACATTCCCACAATGGTGGTTGGCACAACCGTTTCGTATGTTGGCCCATAATGGTGAGATAAATACGCTAAAGGGCAATGTGAACTGGATGAAAAGCCATGAAATTCGCATGGCATCAAAAAACTTTGGCGACAGTGCGGAGGATATTAAGCCGATCATTTCAGCGGGGTCATCTGATTCTGCGGCACTGGATTCTGTATTTGAAGTTATGGTGCGTGCGGGCCGTAATGCGCCAATGGCCAAGACAATGCTTGTGCCTGAAACAATGAACTCTGCCGAAATGAAAGATGCGTGGAAAGATATGTACGCTTACAGCAATGCTGTGATGGAGCCATGGGATGGGCCTGCCGCATTGGTAATGACCGATGGACGGTGGGTTTGCGCAGGGCTTGACCGCAGCGGATTGCGCCCGATGCGTTATGTGGTAACGGGCGATGGATTACTGATCGCGGGTTCCGAAACTGGAATGGTACCAACAGATGAGATGAACGTGCTGGAAAAAGGTGCGCTGGGGCCAGGGCAAATGATTGCTGTTGATATGGCGAAGGGGCGGTTGCTGCATGATGGCGAGCTAAAAGATGAATTGGCTGCAAGCCGACCGTTTGGCAAATGGGTAGGCAGTATCGTTAACTTGGATAAAGCGCATAGCAAAATTTCTGAAACCGTGGCCTATACGGGTGCTGAGTTGCGCAAAAGGCAAATTGCGGCAGGCTATTCGATAGAAGAATTGGAAATGATTTTACATCCGATGGCTGAAGATGCGAAAGAAATTTTAGCATCAATGGGGGACGATACACCTTCTGCGGTTTTGTCTGACCAATATCGGCCATTATCGCATTTCTTTCGGCAGAATTTTTCACAAGTAACAAACCCACCGATCGACAGTTTACGTGAAGCACGTGTTATGAGCCTGCGCACGCGGTTTGGAAATTTGCGAAACGTTTTGGATGAAAGCAATGAGCAAACTGAGATTTTACAGTTGGAAAGCCCGTTTTTATCGAACGCGCAGTTTGACCATATTGTAAGCCAGTTTGGTGATGCTGTAACACGGATTGACTGTACGTTTGAAGGTACGGATGATGGTGCTTTGCAAGTTGCATTAGCGCGTATTCGTACAGAAGCTGAAGATGCGGTGCGATCTGGTTCGGGCCATTTGGTTTTAACGGACGAACATCAGAATGAAAACCGTGCCCCTGTGCCGATGATATTAGCCACCTCTGCGGTGCATTCATGGTTAACAAAGATCGGGCTGCGCACGTTTTGTTCGGTAAATGTACGATCAGCAGAATGTATTGATCCACATTATTTTGCTGTTTTGATTGGTTCTGGTGCGACCACGGTGAACGCATATTTAGCGCAAGATAGCTTGGCAGATCGAATTGAGCGTGGGTTATTAGATCAGACTTTAGATGTGGCAGTGGCACGGTATAAAGAGGCGATTAACCAAGGCTTGCTGAAAATTATGGCTAAGATGGGCATCTCTGTGATCGGTTCATATCGTGGTGGTCTGAATTTTGAAGCAGTTGGATTATCACGTGCAATGGTTGCAGAATATTTTCCGGGAATGTTAAGCCGTATTTCGGGTATTGGGCTGCATGGTGTTCAACGAAGCCTGAAAAAAGTGCATATGCGCGGTTGGAATTCTGGGCAAGACATTTTGCCAATAGGTGGTTTTTATAAGGCGCGGCGCACGGGCGAAACCCATGCTTGGCAAGCACAGAATATGCATATTTTACAATCTGCATGCGATCGGGCTTCGTATGATTTGTGGAAGCAATATAGTGCTAAAATGAAAGCCAACCCACCGATTGCGTTGCGTGATTTGATGGATTTCAAGCCTGTGGCGAAACCGATCCCGCTGGAAGAGGTTGAATCGATTACGGCGATCCGCAAACGGTTTGTGACACCCGGTATGTCACTGGGGGCATTGTCGCCAGAAGCGCATAAAACGTTGAATGTTGCGATGAACCGCATTGGGGCGAAATCTGATAGTGGTGAGGGGGGCGAAGACCCTGCACACTTTGCGCCTGAACCGAATGGTGACAATCCGTCGGCGAAAATCAAACAAGTGGCATCAGGTCGGTTTGGGGTGACGGCTGAGTATCTAAATCAATGCGAAGAGCTAGAGATTAAAGTGGCCCAAGGGGCAAAACCTGGTGAAGGCGGGCAGTTGCCGGGCATGAAAGTGACCGAATTAATCGCGCGTTTGCGCCACTCCACACCAGGGGTGACATTGATTAGTCCGCCGCCGCATCATGACATTTATTCAATCGAAGATTTGGCACAGTTAATTTATGATCTGAAACAGATCAATCCACGCGCAAAAGTAACTGTGAAACTAGTGGCCTCATCTGGGGTTGGCACGATTGCAGCGGGTGTGGCGAAAGCCCATGCGGATGTTATTTTAATCTCGGGGCATAATGGCGGTACGGGCGCGTCGCCCGCAACGTCTATAAAATATGCGGGCTTGCCTTGGGAAATGGGGCTGTCAGAAGCGCATCAAGTTCTGGCGATGAACAACTTGCGTGATCGCGTAACTTTGCGCACCGATGGTGGTTTACGCACGGGCCGCGACATTGTGATGGCTGCAATGTTGGGTGCCGAAGAGTACGGTATCGGCACGGCCGCATTGATTGCGATGGGCTGTATTATGGTACGCCAATGCCAGTCAAATACCTGCCCTGTTGGGGTCTGCGTGCAAGACGAAGAATTGCGTAAAAAATTCACGGGAACAGCGGATAAAGTGGTGAACCTTATCACATTTTATGCCCAAGAAGTGCGTGAAATTCTGGCGTCTTTGGGAATGCGATCAATGGATGAAGTTATTGGACGTGCAGATATGTTGGCGCAAGTCAGTCGTGGGTCATCGCATTTGGATGACCTTGATTTGAATCCCTTGTTGATTAGTGTCGATGATGCGGACAAAATTATTTATAACCGCGATAAGGATCGCCAATCTGTACCTGATACGTTGGATGCGGATATTATGAAAGATGCACAACCGTTCTTTAAAGAAGGTGAAAAAATGCAACTTTCTTATGCTGTGCAAAATACGCATCGTACCATCGGCACGCGGGTTTCCAGCCATATTGTGCAAAGATTTGGAATGCGCAATGAATTGCAACCTGACCATTTGACGATCAAACTAACAGGCTCTGCGGGGCAATCATTGGGGGCTTTTGCGCCTAATGGGCTGAAACTGGAAGTGTCAGGGGATGCCAATGATTACGTGGGTAAAGGCCTGTCAGGGGGCATGATTATTGTGCGCCCGCCAAAGGGTAGCCCGTTGATTGCTGCGGAAAACACCATTATCGGCAATACGGTTTTGTATGGGGCGACGGGTGGCAAGCTGTTTGCCAACGGCCGTGCAGGTGAACGTTTTTGTGTGCGCAATTCAGGCGCGCAGGTTGTGGTTGAAGGCTGTGGCAGTAACGGATGTGAATATATGACAGGTGGCGTCACGGTAATTTTAGGGTCAGTTGGTGCTAACTTTGGCGCTGGTATGACGGGCGGCATGGCTTATATTTATGATCCTAAACGTGTGTTTGACCAATATGTAAATATGGAATCTTTGATGCTTGCATCTGTTACTGTTCCCCATTGGGAGGCACAGTTAAAAGGCTTGTTAGAACAGCATCTGGCGGAAACGGGTAGTGCTAAAACCAAAGAGATTTTGCATCGTTGGGATGAAGAGTTGGCAAACTTTGTTCAGGTTTGCCCAAAGGAGATGTTAAATCGTCTTACGCATCCATTAAGTTTAGAAAGCGATCAGAAGTCTGCCTAAACCGCGCCCTGCATCGCTATTGCTGTGCAGGGTGTTCAAATGTATTGCTCTGCCCTTTTTTCGCATTATGCTGAAGAAAAAGACTTATTGGATATGGCGCGAAAACTGAAACGCAAGAAAAAGCCTGTTGGCCCCATTGTGTGGCTTGCAAGAAAATTGCGCGGTTGGCTTCGCGTGATACTAAAGTTCAGTTTGGGGCTGATCTTTATTTGTATTCTGGTAGTTGCAGTTTTTCGAATTATAAACCCCCCGATCACTTATTACATTGCGTCTGAATGGATCCGTATCGGAGAAATGAAGCGCGACTGGACCCCAATCGAGGATTTTCAGCCGTACGTTGCGCGTGCAATCGTGGCTGCCGAGGATGCAAATTTCTGCCAACATTCAGGGTTTGATTATGCCGCAATCAAGTTAGCTTTGAATGGAAAGGGTCGATTAAGGGGGGCATCTACTATTTCACAACAAACTGCTAAAAATGTATTTCTATGGCAGGGTCGCACATGGGTTCGCAAGGGATTAGAAGTAGGGTTTACGGTTCTGATTGAGCTGCTTTGGCCAAAGCAACGCATTGTCGAGATTTACTTGAATGTTGCCGAATTTGACGAAGGAGTATTTGGTGTAGCGGCGGCAGGGCGGCATTATTTTGGGGTGGAACCTGATAAGATAACACGCATGCAAGCGGCAAGATTGGCAGCGGTTTTGCCGAACCCTAAAAACCGTTCTGCAAGCCGCCCTAAAAAAGGTATATTACAGCGCGCAGATCAAATATTATCTGGTGCAGAAACAATAGCAGCAGATGGCCGCGCAGAATGTTTTAGTAGAGGTTGAATTATTTAAGACTTCGGGGCAAAAGCATTTTATCAAGAAAGAAAAAAGAAACCCTAATGTATCGTTTATATCATTACCCCCTATCGCCGTTTTCACGCAAAGTTCGTTTGGTTTTGGCGGAAAAAAGCATTGAAGTAGAGCTAATAGAAGAATGCTACTGGGAAGCCCGCCCAGAGTTTTTACGCATGAACCCAAGTGGTAAAGTACCTGTGCTGAAAACTGACACAATAACACTTAGCGATTCTGTAGCGATATGTGAGTATTTGAATGACCTTCACCCAGAACCCGCATTATTTCCTACGGATATTGAAAGACGTGCGGAAACACGGCGTTTGGTGGCGTGGTTTGATGATAAATTTTACCGTGAAGTAACCCTGAACCTTTTGGGTGAGCGATTGCTGAAAAAGGTCATGGGCCAAGGCTACCCTGAAAGTAAAAATGTAAAAGCAGGTGCCAAAAGCATTCGGTATCATTTAAATTACATGACCTATCTTTTAGACCGCCGCCGTTGGTTGGCGGGAGACAGGTTAAGCATGGCTGATTTTTCGGCTGCCGCGCAAATTTCATGCCTTGATTATATTTCTGATGTTGATTGGAACAGTTATGATCTGGTCAAAGATTGGTATGCTAAGATTAAATCACGCCCAGCGTTTAGATCATTGTTAGCAGATCAATTACCTGGCTTTCCGCAACCCGCACATTATGCCGATCTAGATTTCTGATGACTGAAACCTTACTTCATCAGCTGCGTAAGCGGTCACAAGAAGAAGGGTTTGCTAAAATGGGTGTGTGCGCACCCGATGCGATACCGCAAGCCGCCGAACGGTTGGCCGAATATGTGGACAAAGGGCGTCATGGGCAGATGGGCTGGATGGCGGAGCGGATGCATTGGCGTGGCAACCCAGCAGAGCTTTGGGCGGATGCGAAATCTGTGGTGATGTTGGCAGAACCCTATACGCCTACACATGATCCGATGGCGGTGTTGGGGCAATCAGATCGCGGGGCTATTTCGGTATATGCGCAAAACCGTGATTACCATGATGCGCTGAAGAAGCGTTTGAAACGGGTGGGTCGCTGGTTAATTGAACAAGCGGCGGGCACTGAAATTAAGGTTTTTGTAGATACGGCCCCTGTGATGGAAAAACCTTTGGGGGCTGCGGCAGGGTTAGGCTGGCAAGGCAAGCATACGAATTTAGTGTCGGGTGATTTGGGTAATTGGTTTTTTCTGGGGGCAATTTTTACCACACTCGATTTTACCAAAGATAAAGCTGGTACTGATAGGTGTGGGTCGTGCCGGGCGTGTTTGGATATTTGCCCGACAAAGGCGTTTCCGGCACCTTACCAGTTAGATGCTCGCAGGTGCATTTCTTATTTAACGATAGAACATAAAGGCCCTGTTGATGAAGAATTACGGGCCCTGATGGGCAACCGTATTTATGGCTGTGATGATTGTTTGGCAGTCTGCCCGTGGAACAAGTTTGCTGTTGCAGCACATGAAGTGGGGTATCATGCGCGTGAAGAATTGAAGGCCCCAAAACTGGCAGAACTGGCAAGGTTGGATGATGCGGCGTTTCGGGTGTTTTTTAGTAAATCACCTGTGAAACGGATTGGGCGTAATCAGTTTGTGCGAAACGTTTTATATGCCATTGGCAACTCTGGGGATGTGAGCTTAAAAACGGTGGCCAGCGAATTAATGCACGATGAAGATCCAACTGTGGTCGACGCAGCAACATGGGCAGAGGCGCGATTATGACGGGTATTTTATTGAGTTTCGGACATGGGTATTCGGCACAAGCATTGTCACCTTTTCTGGTTAAAAAAGGTTGGAAGGTGTTTGGCACAACGCGGATGTCGGAAAATGTAGCGGGAATAGTTGCATCAGGGGCAGAGCCAGTTTTGTGGCCCAGTACGGATATTGAAACCTATCTGGATCAGGCAACGCATTTGCTAATATCAACTGCGCCAAATGAAACGGGCGACCCCGTATTGAATGCGCTATCCGATCAAATAGCTGCAAGACGCGACCAGTTTAAATGGGTCGGGTATTTATCAACAACCGGGGTTTATGGTAACCATCAAGGGGGATGGGTGGATGAAAAAACTACATTAAACCCAGCAACAACGCGGGGGAAATGGCGGGTACAGGCCGAAAAAAGTTGGCAAGATATGGGCCTTGCCCTGCATATTTTCAGGCTTGCAGGTATTTATGGGCCAGGTCGGGGGCCTTTTGCAAAGCTGAAAAATGGCACTGCGCGGCGCATTATAAAAAAACACCAAGTGTTTAGCCGTACTCACGTGGAAGATATTGCACAGGTTTTAGCCGCCTCTATTGAAAAGCCAAGTACGGGTGCTGTGTATAATGTATGTGATGATTTGGCTGCCCCGCCTGAAGATGTCATTGCATATGCAGCTAAATGTTTAGACCTACCTATTCCTGTTGGCGAAGATTTTGAAACGGCAAAAATGTCGGCTATGGCACGTAGTTTTTATTCGGAATCAAAGAAGGTTTCGAATGCTAAAATCAAACAAGATCTGGAAGTGGTTTTAAAATACCCTGATTATAAATCTGGGTTAGATGCACTTTTAACGGGAAGCGGAAAAAATTAAGGGACGGCACCGTAGCACCATCCCTTGAAACTGTATGCGTCTGACGTAATGTCAGCGCGGTAACGACTATTAGTCGTTGCTTGCAGCTACTGCTGCGGCAATTACCAAAAGAACGATAATTGGCACAAGAGCACCACCTGAAGAGCCTGCTGAAGAAGAACCTTCTTCTGCTGCCATTACTGGTGCTTCTACTACTGGTTCGGCCAATGAGCCGGCGAATGCTGATGTTGCTGCAAGAGTTAGAGCAGCTGCTAGTGCGATAGATTTCATATGAAAATCCTCCAAATTAAAATAGTCCGTCGTATGTGTGGGTAAGGTAGATGACCCCACGACGAACACCCAAGACTGTACCTCGTGTGACTTTTTAAACAGCTTACAATAATTTTGGCAACAATAAGATGCCATGAATTCGTCAAAATAGCCCAAAAAGCCGTTAAATAAGCAACACTTGCGTCCCAACTTTGGTCAATTCGAACAGTTCAGCAATATGTTCGTTAAATAAGCCGATGCACCCGTTCGACGAACGCCGCCCAATTTTACGTGTGTCATGGGTTCCGTGTATACGGTAATATTGCCAGCTTAGGTAAAGTGCATGTGTGCCAAGTGGGTTTTCTGGGCCTGCTGGAATGTATTTTGGCCAGTCAGGGTTGCGTTTAAGCATGTTTGCCGTAGGCCGCCAATCAGGGCCAATGCGCTTACGGATGATCGATGTGCGCCCCAAGCGCGTTAGATCATCTGATTCGGGAACACTGGTTGGGTATAGTTTGTAAATTGTTTCATCTTCTGACCAATAATGTAATGCGCGACTACGGGTATCTACCAAAACCACATTGTTTTTCAGGTTTGAAAAATATGGTTGCCAGCTTTTCGACTTAAAGTTGGAAGAATTACGCTTAACCGTTCCTGTCTCTAGGTCTGCAATGTTCTCTTCGTCAATATCTTGTAGAAGTGCAGGATCTGTTTGCCCCCATGCTTTGGTGCTAATAAGAGAGGCCGTTGCCAGAGTTGATGTGGTAAATGCGCGTCTTGTGATTTTCTTGACCATCGATTTTTCCCGATTTTAATTCATTAATTGCATAAATAGTGCCTTTGCATCACAGTTGCAATTCAAAGAATTGTTAACTGTTGCAAACGGGCTTTCCAAGCAGTGCACCGCAGATTAAAAGGTCTGAGATAAAACAAGCATATTGGGTCAAGGGACAGAGAATGATAAAAGCGCTGATCACAACATTTATGGTTGTTTTTGTACTAGGGGCCTGCACGGTTCCTGAAGAAACACCTACTGATGGTGTTTATCGTCCAAAGGTATTTCGAATACCTGCTGGGGCGACAAGCAAAATTCAATTTCGTCAACTTGATACAGTGAATGAAATACGTTTGGCACGTGGCCTTGTGCCTTTGGAATTGTCTGCCCAATTAAATGCAGCGGCTAAAACACATTCTATTGATATGGCAAAACAACAGCGGCCTTGGCATTTCGGATCGGATGGATCTTCGCCGATTGATCGGGTTGCACGCAGTGGCTATCCTGGCAAAATGCTGGGTGAGAACATTTCTGAAACTTATGAAAACGATACTGAAATTTTGCAAGTTTGGATGCGTGACCCGGACGCAAGGGCAAGCATAATGAACCCAGACGCACGGTTTCTGGGGCTTGCATGGTTTCAGGAAAAGAATGGTAAGATTTGGTGGACGCAGTTAACAGGCAATTAATGTTGACTAAGGCAGCACATCAATTTGCGTGCCTACAGCAATCATAGAATAGATCGTTTCCATCTCTTTGTTAGTGACAGAAATACATCCTGCTGTCCAATCTGGTTTGTTGCGATTGCCAAATAATACTGGCCCACCATGAATAAAAATATCACCGCCCGGCGGTTTGCCCAACGCCTTGGCATATGCGCGATCTTTTGCGTTTGGATAAGACATGCCTAGGCTTAAATGAAATGCGCTGTTTGGATTACGGCGGTTTATGAAATAACTGCCCTCTGGGGTGCGCCCGTCACCTTCTATTTGCTTATGACCGCGTGGTGAGAATCCTAAATCCACATCGTATTTTTTCAGCACTTTTTTATTGTGCATCAACCACATTTGGCGGCTTGATTTTTCAACGATTATGCGTGTGACTTTCGGGCCGCGATACTTTTTGAATTTCGAAGGTGCGCCACATGCAGATAGAACTGCTGAGCCTGCAATTAACGGGAAAATTTCACGCCTGTTCATTTCAAAGTCCTGCATCTTGCGCTATTTGTTTTGCTGATTTGCGCTTTCTTTCGGTGGCAGACTTTAGCTGACCACATGCTGCCATTATATCCTCACCTCGTGGCGTTCGTATAGGGCTTGCGTAACCTGCCTCGTTCACAATGTCGGCAAATGCTTCGATTCGTTCCCAATCAGAACGGATATAAGGTGATCCGGGCCAAGGGTTGAACGGGATCAGGTTGATTTTGGCGGGAATGCCAGCAATCAGTTTTACCAAACGGTGCGCATCGGCATCGCTGTCGTTCACATCTTTTAGCATGACATATTCAAAGGTGATGCGTTCCGAATTAGACAGGCGCGGGTAGTCGCGACAAGCTTGCAGCAGTTCCGCAATTTTGTGCTTGCGGTTAATTGGTACCAGTTTGTCACGAACTTCATCCGTGGTGGCGTGAAAGCTGATTGCCAGCATACAACCGATTTCGGTTCCAGCGCGGATAATTTCAGGGACAACGCCACTTGTGGATAGGGTAATGCGTCGGCGCGACAGTGAAATGCCTTCATTGTCCATTGCAATTAGCATCGCATCACGCACGTTATCTGTATTATAAAGTGGTTCACCCATACCCATCAGAACGATGTTAGAAATTGAGCGTTTATCGCCCGCAGGTTTGTCCCATTCTTCTAGATCATCACGGGCCACCAAAATTTGACTTACAATTTCACCCGCTGTCAGATTGCGCACTAGTTTTTGCGTACCAGTGTGGCAAAATGGACAGGTTAATGTGCAGCCGATTTGGGAAGAAATGCATAGGGTGCCGCGGTTGGCTTCGGGGATATAAACAACTTCAACTTCATGCCCACCTGCAATGCGCAACAGGTACTTACGGGTGCCATCGGTTGAAATCTGCTTGGTTATGATTTTTGGGCGTGTGATGTGGCAATTATCTGTCAATGTGGCGCGAAACTCTTTTGACAGGTTTGTCATTTCTGAAAATGTAAGTGCGCCCTTTTGATACATCCAACCCCACACTTGGTTTACCCGCATGTTAAGCTGTTTGTCCGCTATACCGATGTTTGCAAATACAGCTTTCAATGCATCGCGCTGTAACCCGATTAAATTGGTTTTGGCCTCGGTTTCTAGTTTGCGCGGTACGGTAATATTATCAAGTGTTATCGGTGCAGTAGCGGTCATGATAGCGGGTTTCCAAATAAAAGTCCCAAAAACAGGGTTTCGGGGCTATATACCATAATTCTTGAAAGCAAAATGCTATAATGTGACTTTGCTATTTGCAGCGTTTTTCAGCTTCGGCAAGGGCGGCAGTAAAGCCAACCAACGAAAACGTATCAGTTGTAACTGTGCCACGCGCACTTTGTGCTTTGACAACTGCCGTGGCACCCCGTTTCATGGATGATCTTATTTTACTGTCAACCGCACCTGATTCAGGCCAAGCGTATTCGCCATCAACATAAAGCTCATACTTTGCTGAGCCAATGGAAAGCGACACTGTGCTGTCTGGGTTGAAAGGATAGCCGCCCGTAAAAGAAACCTCACCGCGTACACCGTTTTTTGGCAGGTAAGTGATGAAAAACCGTATGTCACTGCGGTTTACCACTACGGGCTTACCAGCTTTCATATTAATGGTTTTCGTGGGTTTTGATACAATCCAGCACCTGCGTGGTTCATTTTCAACAAAAACAGACCAGTCAGATTTTGAATCGACGACATTGGTTGAAGTTTGTGCTGATGCGTGCGGGGTAAAAAAGGACATTGCTGCGGTGATGCTACATGCCATTGCAATGGGTCTATACATTCTGCGTTACAGCCTCCAAGCTGTTATTTTTTGTTTAGTTTTTATTAACTAGGACGAAAATGTGGTTATCTTATGGCATATAATAGAATAAGGCAGGTATTTATAGCCAGAAGGCGCTTAGCAAATCCACAAAATCGGCGGATATTTGTATAATTGGAGTAAAATAACATGGGTCAATCAGAAATTGTGGCGGAAGTATGGCGCGGCGCGTTTTTAGAGTGTGTGCATCGCGGGCATATTGCGATTTGTAATGCACAAGGTGAATTGTTAGCAAGTTGGGGTGATCCTGCGGCGGTAGTTTTGCCGCGCTCATCATGCAAAATGCTGCAAGCCCTTCCGCTGGTAGAAAGCGGTGCTGCAAAGCGGTTTGGTCTGACATCTGAACACCTTGCTTTGTCATGCGCATCGCACAACGGTGCGTTAATTCATACAGGCCGGGTCAGCAAATGGTTGAACGGGCTTGAATTAGGTGAAACTGATCTGCGTTGCGGCGGACATATGCCTAAAGATGAAGAAGCGGTAAAGGGGTTGATTTGTGGGGATCATTGTTTTGACCAAACCCATAATAACTGTTCGGGTAAACATTCGGGTTTTTTGACTTTGAACAAACATTTAGGCGGGGATGCCGAGTATCTTGAGATAGATCACCCTGTACAAATTGCTGTGAAGGCAGCACTTGAAGATATGGCGGGTGAAGATACCCAAGGGTATGCAATGGATGGCTGTTCTGCCCCGAACTTCGCGATGACACTAACGGGATTTGCCCGCGCACTTGGGCGTATGGCTGACCCAACAGGTTTAGGGTCTGTACGGGAAGAAGCCGCGAAAATGCTGGTTGGCGCAATGGCGAAACATCCTGAATTGGTTGCCGGCGAGGGGAAGGCCTGTACCGAACTGATGCGTGCAATGGACGGTAAGGTTTCTATTAAAACCGGTGCCGAAGGCGTTTTTGCTGCAATCATCCCTGAGCTGGGCATAGGCGTTGCGTTAAAGATTGAAGACGGTGCAACGCGTGCATCGGAATGCGCCATTACTGCAATGCTGGTGCGTTTGGGTGTGGCCGATGCAAACCACCCATTGGTGCAAAAATACCTGTTTTACGATCAACGTAATTGCAATGATTTTTCGGTGGGAACTATTCGACCGAGTGAGGTGATTTATCAGGATGGAGCTGGGTTTTAGGCAAACTTGTTTGGTGCGTGGCAATCACGCACCCTACTATATAATTATGATTTCGTAGTGGGCTGCTTAGGGGCTGCCCCTAATGTATCTTCATTCCCCAACATAGTAATTTCACGTCGTGGATACGGTATCGAAATATTATTTTCTTTAAGTGTATCCCATAAAGCCAGATAGGTATTGCCGCGAATATTGGTCAGGCCTTTGTTTGGGTCGCGTATCCAGAAACGTAGGATGAAATCAATAGAGCTGTCACCAAAGTTGACAATATGGGCAACGGGTGGCGGGTTGCTGACAACGCGGTCAACGGTTAATGGGGCTGCGGCCGCAAGTTTTTTGACCTGATGCGGATCACAATCATAATCAACACCAAAGAAAATATCGAGACGAACAAAATCAGATGAATGTGACCAGTTAATTACTTGATTGGTGATGAAATCTTCGTTCGGTATTAAATGTTCACGCCCGTCACGTGTGGTAACAGAGGCATAGCGCGCACCTAATTGGGTGATCCAACCAAATGTATCATTCAAGGAAATCACATCCCCTGGCTTAATGGATTTATCCAACAAGATGATGATGCCTGAAATTAGGTTGGACACGATTTTTTGCAAGCCAAACCCAATGCCCAACCCAATGGCCCCTGATAAAACAGCAAGGCTTCCCAGATCAAAGCCAACAATTTTTAGACTTAAGATAAAGGCGGTAATATATAGGCTGATTTGTAGGGTCTTAGATAGAAGCACTTTAATTGAGGGCGACATATCTTCTACTTTATGCAACTTTCTTGTGCCTGCTTTTGAAATAAGGCTGGCTGCAATGAATAGGCTTATAAGTGAAATGGCCGCGATTAGTACCATTAAGACCGATAGTTTAGTGTCGCCTATTTCAATCGCTAAACTGTCTAGAAGGTTGGTTGTTGGTTCTAAAAAATTAGTGATTTGTAGGGTTGCTACGATCCAACCAAACCATGCAACAAGTGATTGCAGAGATTTGTTTTTGATGAATGAAGTGATTAGTGAAATGACAAACCAATAGAATGCAAGTTTAGCAGATACGCCGATGAAAAAAGAACGGCTTGGCCATGTTAGAAGCTCCATGATGGTGACCATGGAAAGGGCGATGGGAATATAGAACGCCAGCGATAATCTGCGTTGCACGTCCAATATCATCCGCGCGATATATTCGTATATCCCATTTTGACCTTCACACCACTTAGCGCATTTTGGCATGATTGCACGGGCAAGCAGGATGCTGAAAATTGTTATACCTGTGATTATTATAAGCTGATAAACGGTCCAAGGTTGCATCAAACGGGTGCCGAGCTTTGAAAGCTCTACCCATAATTCCTGGGCGGACATGACAACTTCGGCTGTTTCTTCGTTTTCCATTAAGTTCACGCTCTTTTTTAAATACAGTATGTGTAACGCACAGATATTTCCAGTGCTTGCTAACATAATGATTCGCAGATAAACGGACGCTATGGAAATTCTTTTTGACATGGATGATAAAGCACGGTTGCCTTGGCGGTTCTTTGGCTTGCAATTTTCGCTAATGGCTGGCCTGTAGAATTGTAACCCTGTCTGAACTAACCCAATTCTTATAAACCACACGCGGGAGGTTAAAATGTCCGCATCTAAAACAATTTACGATAAAATCTGGGATACACACTTGGCTGATGAGGCCGATGACGGCACATGTTTGCTGTATATTGACCGGCATCTTGTACACGAAGTGACCAGCCCGCAAGCCTTTGAAGGTTTGCGTTTGGCGGGGCGCAAAGTGCGCGCACCTGAAAAAACCATTGCTGTGCCAGATCATAATGTGCCGACTACGCTTGATCGTGTGAACGGTATTGATAATGAAGAAAGTCGCATTCAGGTTGAAGCTTTGGATAAGAACGCCAAGGATTTTGGCATTCACTATTACCCTGTGTCTGATGTACGCCAAGGTATTGTGCATATTGTCGGCCCTGAACAGGGCTGGACATTGCCCGGCATGACAGTTGTTTGTGGCGACAGTCACACGGCCACGCATGGTGCTTTTGGCGCTTTGGCGCATGGTATCGGCACGTCTGAAGTTGAACATGTTTTGGCGACACAGACGCTAATCCAGAAGAAATCGAAGAACATGAAGGTTGAGATTACTGGTAGCCTGCGCCCCGGTGTGACAGCCAAAGACATCACGATGACGATCATTGGTGAAACTGGCACTGCGGGTGGTACGGGTTATGTGATTGAATATTGCGGTCAAGCCATTGAAGAGCTGTCTATGGAGGGTCGTATGACCGTCTGTAATATGGCGATCGAAGGTGGTGCGCGTGCAGGATTAATTGCACCTGACCAAAAGACGTTTGACTATGTAAAGGGTCGCCCACATGCACCAAGTGGTGCTGATTGGGATAAAGCAATGGCCTATTGGGTGACGTTGTTTACCGACGCAGATGCGCATTTCGATAAAGTGCTAACGATTAAAGCCGAAGACATTGCCCCAAGTGTGACTTGGGGTACCTCACCCGAAGATGTGTTGCCGATTGACGCGGTTGTGCCGGCACCGAGTGATTTTGAAGATGGCAAAGTGGATGCGGTGAAACGTTCACTGGATTATATGGGCCTAAAGGCAGGTATGAAGTTGACCGATGTTGAAATTGATACTGTATTTATCGGTTCATGCACAAACGGGCGGATTGAAGATTTACGCGCAGCGGCTGCCGTGCTGAAAGGTCATAAGATCAAAGACGGCATGCGGGCGATGGTGGTACCTGGTTCGGGGCTTGTGCGTGCACAGGCCGAAGAAGAAGGTTTGGCAGACATCTTTAAAGATGCAGGTTTTGAATGGCGCATGGCGGGGTGTTCTATGTGTTTGGCTATGAACCCTGACCAGTTGGCACCGGGTGAACGGTGTGCGGCGACTTCTAACCGTAACTTTGAAGGCCGTCAGGGCCGTGGTGGGCGCACACATTTGTTAAGCCCAGCAATGGCAGCGGCGGCGGCAATAACAGGTCACCTAACCGACATTCGTACATTTGATGGAGCGGCGTAATGGAAAAGTTTGAAAATGTATCGGGTGTGGCAGCCCCTATGCCGTTGATTAACATTGATACGGATATGATTATACCCAAGCAGTTCTTAAAAACAATCAAACGCACTGGTTTGGGTGTGAACCTTTTTGATGAAATGCGTTATGATAGTGAAGGCAATGAAATTGCAGATTTTGTGCTAAACCAACCCGCGTATCGCAATGCTGAAATTATTGTGGCAGGGGATAACTTTGGCTGTGGTTCATCGCGTGAACATGCGCCATGGGCGCTACAAGATTTTGGTGTGAAAGTTGTGATTTCAACATCCTTCGCTGACATCTTTTATAGTAATTGTTTTAAAAACGGTATTTTGCCCGTTGTTTTACCAAAAGAAGCCGTTGATGCTTTGATGGATGACGCGCAAAAAGGCGAAAATGCCCGTATTGCGATTGATCTTGAAAACCAAACAGTTTCAGCGGCGGATGGCGAAGAGTATAAGTTTGAAGTAGACGCATTTAAAAAGCATTGTTTGATGAATGGCTTGGACGATATTGGCCTGACAATGCAAAAGGTTGATGCGATTGATGTATTTGAAGCGAAATATGGCGAAAGTATGCCTTGGATATAAAAATCTAAACAATCTGATTGAATTAAGGCCTCTATTCAGGGGCCTTTTTTATGGGAATATGATTAAGAAAGCACTGAAACCTACTGAATCTCAACAAATATATATAAAAAGCTTGACGAATAAGGCTTTTTTGACACAATTAGGGCAATAATAAGGCCATAAGGCCAACCAAGCCCTGAAAAACAGGGCAAGAATGAGGACGAGGCAGTGATTTTAAGGCTTACAGGGGCGGCTGTGAGAGCGGTTTGCGTAGCAATTTTAGTAATGCTACCAGCTATCTTACTTCCACAAGTTACCCAATCTGTTGTAGAATATACCCGTATTTTTGCGACGATTATGGCGATATTTGTTTTGTATGAATATGGGTTTCCAACCTCAACAATAATAGAATTTCGGTTTGCAGCCCCTTATAACCGCATTAAATACTTGTTATTATTTGCTTTGGTAGTTGCCCCTAGTTTAATGGTATCTGCTGCATTAAATGGTCAGGAATTCAATGGTATTTTGTCAGTGATTGCGACCAAAGGATTTGCGTTATTGGATTTTCCATTTAGCCCTGTCTTGATTGTAGCGGATACGTTTTCTGAAAATGATACAGCACTGGGTGCAGTTTTAGCACGGGCTATTGCCCTAAATTTGGTACTGGTATTTGCTTGTACATTGGCGTTTTGTGTCGCGGTATTTTCAAACCTATGGCGATTTGGCGGCGGCGGGTTTAACATGTGGCTTAATATGCCGACTTATAAATCATATGAAAAAAATAGCTTACAAGAGCGTTTAAGCAATTCTGCTTTTGCAAGCGTGTTGATTGCATGCCTTATCCCCTTATTTGGCCCAACACTGGCTGACGTGGCAATGACGTTCTTTACGTTTGACGGAAAAATTACACCGATTGTTATGGTTTGGTCGATTGCTGTTTGGACATTTTTACCAGCAATGTTCTTAATGCGCGCAGCTGCTTTGGTTAAGATTTCAATGAATCGTACGGCAGCCCAAAATATACACGCCTATGAATTGGCAGAAGCTACATAAAATACAGCTGAATCCTTGACCTGCCCAATAAGGCATATTACCCGTGGGCAAGTTGAAAAAGGATTTAAGACGCATGAATACTCCATCTTTGTTAATATTACCCGGTGACGGTATCGGTCAGGAAGTTATGGTTGAGGTTCAACGCATAATTGGCTGGCTTGGCGACAAGCGTGATATTGCGTTTGAAGTGTCAGAGGATCTGGTTGGTGGTGCCGCTTATGACAAGCACGGAACGCCTTTGCATGATGATACGATGGCAAAAGCGCAAGAGGTGGATGCGGTATTGCTAGGTGCTGTTGGTGGCCCTAAATATGATGATCTTGATTTTAGCGTGAAACCTGAACGCGGATTACTGCGCTTGCGTAAGGAAATGGATTTATTTTCTAACTTGCGCCCAGCACAATGTTTTGATGCATTGGCAGATTTTTCATCACTGAAAAAAGAGCTGGTTTCAGGCCTAGATATAATGATTGTACGTGAATTAACATCAGGTTCTTATTTCGGTGAGCCACGTGGTATTTTTATAGAAGACGGCAAGCGCGTTGGCATTAATACACAACGCTATACCGAAGATGAAATTGATCGTGTTGCGCGTTCTGCATTTGAATTAGCCCGTCGCCGTAACAACAAAGTTTGTTCGATGGAGAAAGCGAATGTGATGGAAAGCGGTATTTTATGGCGCGATGTTGTAACCGAAGTGCATGCGGCTGATTATGCGGATGTTGAGTTATCACATATGTATGCGGATGCAGGTGCGATGCAACTTGTGCGCGCGCCTAAGCAGTTTGATGTGATTCTGACGGATAACCTGTTTGGTGATTTATTATCCGACACGGCAGCGATGTTGACGGGGTCACTGGGAATGTTGCCATCTGCCTCTCTTGGTTCACCGATGGAAAACGGTTGCCCCAAAGCAATGTATGAACCCGTTCACGGTTCTGCGCCTGACATCATGGGCCAAGGTAAAGCCAACCCATGTGCTTGTATTTTAAGTTTGGCGATGGCTTTGCGTTACAGCTTTGACCAAGGCGAAGAAGCTACCCGATTGGAAACGGCAGTTGAAACCGTTCTGGCAAAAGGCATTCGCACTGGTGATTTGATGATGGCGGATGGCGGCACACCCGCATCGACCAGCCAGATGGGTGATGCTATTTTGGCAGAGCTGGAAGCAAGCCTGTAAGTATATATACGTTAGGGTTGCATGGTAAAATATGCGGCCCTAGCTGTTAAATATTGCTTTCAAACTTTTCCGAAAAACCTCTGTATCATGTATTTTTAAGCGCACTGGTATGGTTAAGACTTTTTGCTGCCAGTTTTTGGGTAAACGTACCGCGTCTTTTTCTGTTGTTACCAGTTGAGCCCCTAAAGCGTTCGCTTCATGTTCCATACGCGTCAACAAAGTTGTCGGAATGGTTTGGTGATCATCGAAATCACGGGTTTTTAGGATGTTTGCGCCCAAACCTTTTAAAGTTTCATAAAATTTTTCTGGCCGTCCTATGCCTGCAAAAGCAAAGACAGGCGTGTTTTTCCAGTTCATACCTGTTTCTAACGGAATTATCGTAGAAGTAGCGTGGGGAAGTTTTTGAACGGTGGGCCATGCTGCGATAAAATCTTGATGCAAGTTTTGCGGCTGTCCGATGGTTAATAGTAGGTCTGATTTTTTGACGGCATTTTCGATTGGTTCGCGCAAGGGGCCAGCGGGAAATACGCATCCGTTACCAAAACCGATTTTGGCATCAACAACCAACACGGTCAGATCTTTTGCAATGGCAGGGTTTTGTAATCCGTCATCCAAAATGATGACATCCGCACCAGCATCATAGGCAGATTGTGCACCATCGTGACGGTTTTTGGATACCCAAGTGGGGGCAAAAGCTGCCAACAAAAGCGGCTCATCACCTACATCAGTGGCAGTATGTATTTGCGGGTTAACAAGAATGGGGCCTTTTAGCTGACCTTTGTAACCTTTTGTCACCACATGCGGTTTTTTGCCCATAGCGATCAACTGGGTGATTGCTTCAATGACAGTTGGGGTTTTGCCTGTGCCACCAAGGTTGACGTTTCCGATGCAAATTACAGGAATTGGTATTTTTGTATGGGCTCCGTTTTGCCAACGGTTTTGACCTGCCCATTGCCATAGCTTTGATAAAGGTGCCAAAAGTACAGGCCACATGTTTTTTTGGCTAGGGCCTTTATTCCAGAACTCAGGCGGTTGCATTAGTGGATGATCTTTCAGCAAGTTTTTCCAGTATTTCTGATGTGACTATACCAGAAACATCCCCACCTTCAGAACTAATTTCCCACGCAGCATAGGCCATAGCTGCGGAAATATCAGGGCTAAGCATTTTGTTCAAAGTTTTGGATAATTGACCACCGTTTTGAACCAACTCTGCCGCGCCCGATGTAGAATATCTGGTATAATCTTCTTCGTACACGCCTGTAGAGGGGCCGTAAATAATGGCGGATCCCATTGATGCTGGGTGAAATGGGTCTGTGGTATCACCATTTGATAAAGAGCCGCCACAAAAGGTTACAGCTGCTAATCGCATATACGTTCCTAAATTATCAGACTGGTTCGTGATATAAATATCTGTGACTTCATCTAATGCGTCACCACTTTCCTGTATGGAAAAATTGATATTTTGATGTTCATGTCGGGATGCAATTTCAGTGCTGCGTTTTGTATGATGGGTGTGCAATAATAACAATAGGCGTCTGTTTTTGCGCATGGCCACTTTATGGGCATTCACAATCACATTTTCTTCGCTTTTATTGGTTGCGGCCGCAAGCCAGACAGGGCGGGTTCCTATTGCAGATGACAGAGATGAATAAAGTGCTTCATCATAGGGCAAAAGTTTTTTGGTGGTTGTCATCGACCCCGTTACACGAATGTTTTTAGCCTTTGCGCCAAGATGTCTTAGTTTTTGTGCAACATGCAGGTCTTGCGCTAAAATTAGGTCGAATGATAATAAAACGGATTTTGCCAAACCTGGTATCCATAACCAGCGTTTATAACTTTTTTCCGACAATTTAGCGTTGATAGAGATGATGGGAACGCCTGCTTTCGCAAGCCTAGTTAAGATGCGTGGCCAATATTCACCTTCTGAAATCACTGCTACATTTGGTGACCAATGTTCAACAAACGATGTTATGGGCTCATCCAGATCAATCGGTAAAAACTGATGTATTGTATTTTCAGGAAGTTGTTGATTAAGCGCTGTGGTATCTTCATGGCGGCGTGTTGTCAGTAAAAAATCTATACCCAAATCTTGATCGTTAAGTTGCTCTATAACACTGAAAAGAGGCAACGCTGATCGTGTATCGCGTGCATGAAACCATATGATGCGGTCGGTATTTTTTAGCATAGATGCCGTACCAAGACGTTCTAGAAACCTAGTTTCGGTATTGCCCGATTGTTCCGAGCGGCTTTTCATTCTTTGGATAAGTCTACTGCCAACCATTCGGGTTGCTATCATATACAGCCAAAGCTCTATGACACGAAACACAGGCTGTTACTTACCCTAGTTCTTCTGTTGGGCTTGCGGCGGTTTCTTCATCACGTAGGCGGTGAATATGTGCAATAAAGTAGCGTGTATGCGCGTTGTCGACCGTTTGCTGGGCTTTGTCTTTCCACGCGCTAAAAGCGGTGTTGTAGTCCGGAAAAATACCAACAATGTCTATGTCATCCGCATTTTTAAAAATTTTCTCTGCCGGGTCTTTTAACTCACCACCGAATACTAAGTGAAGCCTTTGGGGCATTTGACATTCCTTCTAAGTTCTATTTAACCCGTATTTAAACTTGTCTTATGTGAATGGCAATTCACTTCAGATATTGAATTAGCCCCTGATGTAAGTCTGGGGCGGCAGCAATCATACCAGATAAAATAGGTTTTGGTTGATTGTATATTGGCATAGATTTGTTTTTATCAGACAGGCTAACGCCCGCTTCTCGGCAAATAAGATCACCTGCGGCCACATCCCATTCCCATGTATCACGCAATGTCATCATACCGTCAAAGCGGCCTTGGGCGACTAAGCATAACCGATATGCAAGCGAAGAGCGAAAATGCCGTTCAATCGGGGGGGGCTGATCTTTCCAATGGATAGATTTCATTTGCGCACCTGTTGCCAGAATGCGGGCAGAACGAACAGCCTTTGCCCCGCTGTGCGAAATAGGTTCACCATTTAGGAACGCGCCATGCCCAACACGTGCCCAATATGTCAGGTTTTTGGCTGGGCAAAGTACCACGGCGGTTTCAATTATACCGTTGCGGGCGATGGCAAGTGCGGTTGCGAAATTTTCATGCCCATTGATAAAAGAGCGTGTGCCGTCAATTGGATCAACTATAAAAACATGTTCATGATTTAGCCGTTTTGGGTCGTCTTCTGACTCTTCTGATAGCCAGCCATAATCGGGACGTGATGCTAACAATTCAGAGTGCAGCATTTGATCTATTTCTAGGTCGGCCTTGGTTACCGGCCCCTGTCCATCGCCTTTATCCCAAGTATCAACATCGCTTTTAAAATATTTAAGTGCGATTTTGCTGGCCGCGTTGGCGGCCTCTATAAGAAGGGTTAAATCAGGCGCCTGCAATGGTCATGCTTTCTAAAAGCAAACTGGGAATAACACGTGAAAGATGGGCGCGCCCATCATTAGCCGCGACTAGCCCTTTAAGCATTGTGTTCAGATTGCTGGCAATCGTGCATTCATTTACGGGCCGTATGATTTCACCATTTTCCACCCAAAAGCCGTTGGCGCCACGCGAATAATCACCTGTTGTGGGGCTAATGGTAGAACCAATTAAACCAGTAACAAGCAAACCCGTACCCATTTGTGCAATCAACTGATCGCGGGTTTTTGTACCACCGGTAAGCGTGATATTACCAGATGCTGGTGACGGTGCAGACCCCACACCGCGTGATGCATTGCCTGTGGATTTCATGCCAAGTTGTTTGGCTGTTGTAAGGTCAAGCGTCCATCCTGTAAGGGTGCCGTTTTGTATGACTGTACGCATAGCAACTGGCATCCCTTCGGCGTCAAAGGGTTTTGAGCCTGAAACGCGGGGGCGGTGCGGGTTTTCAATTAAATCTATACCTGTTGGCAATATCTGTTCACCCAGCGCGTCTTTTAACCAACTGGAACCTCTGATGATTGAGGCGCCGTTAATGGCCGCTAAAAGGTGCCCGATCAAAGTTGATGATACACGTTCGTCAAATAATACAGGGTAATGACCTGTGGGTGGCTTACTTGCACCAAACTTAGCAATGGCACGTTCGCCCGCTAGCTGTCCAATTTTTTCAGGGTTTGGTAAATCTGTAAAATGCGCCCGCCCTTCGCCACAATAATCGCGTTCCATTTGCAAACCTTCGCCTGCAATAGCAACACAAGTTGTTGAAAAGGATGTGCGTTGATATTCGCCCTGAAACCCGTTTGATGCAGCTAAGTGGATGCGCGTATCGCTACAGCCAGAACTGGCTGCCTGAACCTTAGTTACACCAGAAACGGCCAATGCTGTGGCTTCAGCAATTTGGGCCGTTTCTTGCATCTGCTTTGGTGTGCGCTTTGCGGAATTATCTGCCAGCTCCAACTGGCTTACATCCCAAGAGCGGGCTAATTGATCTGGGTCAGGCAAGCCGCAATACGGGTCTTCGGGGGCTTGACTGGCCATTGCAACGGCACGTTCTGCCATTTGTGAAATTGTGTGATCTGAACTGTCTGATACTGAAACAATCGCTTGGCGCTTACCTTTGAAAACGCGCAACCCAATATCAAGCCCTTCTGACCTTTCGGCGTGTTCCAATGCGCCTGCGCGCACTTCTATGGTTGTGTTGGTACCATCTACCAACAGTACATCAGATGCATCTGCACCAGCGTTGGCGGCGGCCTTAAGCACCCTGTTTGACAGGGCTTGAAAATCATGCGTCACGTTTACTGTCTCGCGGTTTATTTAAGGGGGATACCGTTGGCTAATACATGACCGTCTTTAGTCATCTCAATTACAGAAACCAAATGATCGTCACCACCGCCACCTGGCTTAAAGAACATACCAGACATTCCTTGGATCATCGCAGCGTTAGGCGCAGGTACAAAGCCAAGTTCCGTTAACTTCACCAGTAAACCCATCGCACCATTCAGAGAAATAGAAACGGTACCGTCGGGAGCGGGTGGAAATTGTGCATTGTCGACATTGATAGAACCAGTTGTTTCCAGCTCTGCACCTGCGATTTTTAGGTTAAAGGCATTGATCTTGGCATTTTCAATAATAATTGGCGGCTCCTTATCAAGCTCTTTTTCATCAATTTCCGAAAGTTTTTTAAGCCATTTTATATTACCTGTCATGTCAATATTCAGATCAATACTATCCCTAGGCAGAATTGCTGTAGGGTCAAACAATGCCCATACCTGATCGGATATATTAAGTTCAGAAATGGCAATTTTATAGCCTGTAGGTTTGCTCTGGTCAGTATTATCCAGCGGAAGGCTAAGGTCGGCTGTCGTTTCAGCTATGCTAAACTGCATTGGTGGCAGGCCCATAGCCGTGGCATTTACGCTATAGCTAAGGTCTTTTGTTGTTCCCGAAAGTTTGGCAACTGATCCTTCAAGGCCAAAAAACCCAACACCTTCGCCAAATTCACCGTTTGCTTCAATAGGCCCAGCAGGGCTGTTGGTTGTTATTGCTGTATTCCCAGAAGTTATGCTGTAATCAAAAAACAGATCGCGCGATAAATCAATGTAGTCTACTGGGTTTTCTGCGTCAAAATTACTGTAAAACGGAAATTCAAACCGTCCATTAAAATCATTCATCACGGAAGTGGATGACATATCTTGCCCATCTACATTCGCGGTAAAATCCATTGTCATTTCACTAATTCTAAACTGACCAACAGCCTTTCCCGTATCACCAGAGGTAAGTTGTTGTTCACTTGTGCCACCTTTTAATGTTGTAGAAATATCCATTGTTGGATTTTCTAAAGTTCGAAACGTCATTTCATCAAAAGAAGACGTGTATTCGCGCGCACCTTCTTTGCCGCCTATAACAATAGACGTACCTTTGCTTTCGATAACGAATTTTACGGGGTCAAGAGCTTCGGGATCAGGGGATTGAAACAGGCCGTCAATTTGCTCGGCATAGGTTAGCTCAAAGCCGCCAAGTAATTTTTTGCTGACTTTAACCCAAGGTATCGCAATTTGTGCTAGGTCATCGGGGGATCTCAGAGTGATGTTATTCCATTGTGAATATTTACCAGCGTCTTCTTTATCGCCAACATCCAGAACCAATGGTGTTGATCCTAATAACCCAAAATACTCTTCAAGAATTTGGGTGGATTGCGCATCTGCAAACACAGGTGTGCCGAAAGGCAAAGAGACAATGAATGCAGATGTCAGAAAGTTATTTCTATTGAACATAATTGACCTCATATAATTAAAGCACAAACTTAAGGCAGAGTTAAGATTCAGACAACCTCAATTTTCTTTCAATCGTATTGCTAAATCAGAAGGTTCGCCCAGTTATATATAAATACGGTTGCAATAGGAAAAAACCTAGGGTTCTGTGCGGTAGTTGAAAAAGTTGGAGAATGAAATGGTTTGGTCGGCAGAAAAAACCCAAGTAAGCAGTTGGAACGAATGGGATCCATTGCGTCATGTCATTGTAGGGCGTGCCGATGATTGCCATATCCCACCAGAGGAACCTGCCCTAGAGGCCAAAGTGCCCGAAGACAGTGATATGCGCGGCCAATGGGGGCGTCGACCACAAGAAACCATTGATCGAGCGAACGAGCTGTTGGATAATTTTGCCAATCTTTTGAAAAAACGTGGACTGCGCGTTGATCGCCCGACGCCAACTGACTTTTCACTACCTGCAACAACGCCTGATTTTCACACTGATAGCCAGTTCGGATGTATGCCACCCCGCGATGTGTTGCTAACCGTTGGTAACGAGATCCTTGAAGCGACCATGTCTTATCGGTGCCGTTGGTTTGAATATTTGTGCTATCGCCCGTTAATGCAGCAATATTGGGATGAAGACCGTAATTTCCGCCATGAGGCAGCGCCAAAGCCGCGTTTGACGGATGCGGATTATCACCCTGATTACCTGTCAGATAAGATCGGGAACGCAAAACGTCTAAAATGGGCCGAGGAAAAGTTCTTTGTCACCACTGAGGAAGAGCCCTTATTCGATGCGGCTGACGTTCTGCGCTTTGGTAAAGATCTGGTCGTCCAGCACGGCTTTACCACTAATCTGAAAGGTATCGAATGGCTGCGCCGCCATTTCCCCGATCACCGCGTTCACACCGTGAACTTTCCGGGTGATCCCTATCCGATCCATATTGATGCAACATTCACACCTTTGCGCCCTGGTCTGATCGTCAACAACCCGCAGCGACGATTGCCCGAAGAGCAACGCAAGATGTTCAACGACAACGGCTGGGAAATTGTTGACGCAGCACAACCCGCACATAACGCACCGCCACCTTTGTGCTATTCGTCCACATGGCTGTCGATGAATGTGCTGGTACTTGATCCTAAAACCGTCTGTGTTGAAAAGTCCGAAGTTTATCAAGCTGAACAAATGGATAAGCTGGGCATGGAAGTGATTGAGGTTGAATTACGTGACGCTTATGCCTTTGGTGGTGGTTTGCATTGTTGCACCGCTGACGTATACCGTGAAGGTGAATGCGAAGATTATTTTCCGAAGGTGTAACAGATGAAAAACAAAACTGTCCTTATTACGGGTGCCAGCCGTGGTATTGGTGCCGCCGCTGCCCGTGAGTTTGCCAGTCTTGGCGCCAATGTCATGCTGGCTGCCCGCACTGAAGCTGCCATCAAAGAGATTGCGGATGAGATTAATTTAAGCGGCGGCAAAGCGGCGGCTGTTGCTTGTGATGTATCAGATCATGCACAAGTCAAAGCGATGGTTGCAGCATGTGTTTCCACATTTGGCGGGCTTGATGTTTTGATTAACAATGCAGGTGCGCTTGAACCGATTGAGCATCTGAACGGATCTGATGTCGATGCTTGGGTTAAGGTAATCGATATTAACGTAAACGGTGTTTATTATGGAATACGTGAAGCCCTGCCGCATATGAAAAAGGGTGGTACAATTTTAACGATTGGGTCGGGGGCGGCGACCAATGCGCTGGAAGCATGGAGTGCTTATTGCGCATCAAAAGCAGCGGTGCATCATTTGAACAAATGCTTAGATAAAGAAGAGCGTGAAAACGGTATTCGCGCATTGGTATTATCGCCCGGAACTGTGGCGACAGAAATGCAGATGGCAATCAAAGACAGCGGTATTAACCCCGTTAGCCAACTGGACTGGTCTGTGCATATTCCAGCTGAATGGCCAGCAAAAACGTTGGCTTGGATGTGCACCGCAGATGCAGATGATTGGCTGGGTGAAACGGTTAGCCTTCGCGATGATGTAATTCGCAAACGCGTTGGGTTAATTTAAGTTATGTCGCTTAAAGATGAAACAATGTCATACCTTCATCAGGCATATGATTTATCATTGCAGTGGATAACCAGTGCAGCGGCTTGGTCGCAATTTGGGTTACTTATTGCGGCATCTCTTGCAGCCTATTACCTACATAAAAAGATAAATCCAGTTATAGAAAAACTGCTAAGCCCCAGTGATGAAAATACAGGAATTTTTGCACATGGGTTAAGGTTTGGCCTTCTGTTTTTACCATTATTATTACCGCTTCTGGCTTATACTTTTACGGCTATGGGTGAGCAGATTACCCGATCCGTTTTTGGTTCTGGTGCGGTAATAGCTTTTGGAAAACGCCTATTTATTTTACTAGCCGTGCGTATCTTGGTGCGCGATATTATTTATTCACCTTTCCTGAAGGTTTTAGGAAAATACATATTACTACCGCTTACAGCCATTTATGCTTTGGGTTTGTTTGGCCCAACTGCATCGTTATTGGCAAATACCAGTATCGCCGTTGGCAATATCAAATTTTCACTGCTGGCGATTGCGCGCGGTGTTATTTTCGGGGGGGTTATTTTCTGGCTGGGCCGTTGGTCGAATGATCGTGGGGCTGAATATATTCGCGCCCAAAAAGAAATGCGTATTCCAACACGCGAGTTAGCCACTAAAGCGTTTGAATTGCTGATATTTGGCGGATGTTTTTTGCTTCTGATGAATATTCTGGGCCTAAACCTGTCTGCCCTTGCCTTTATTGGTGGGGCTGTTGGTGTGGGGCTGGGGTTTGGTCTGCAAAAAATTGCGGCCAACTTCATATCGGGCATTATTTTGCTGCTGGAAGGGCAAGCAACCGTTGGCGACTATGTGGAATTGGATGGCGGCCAACAAGGTACTATAGTTAAGATGTTGTCGCGCGCCACAATATTGGAAACCTTTGACGGTAAATGGGTTGTTGTGCCGAATGAGGATTTTATTACGACACGCATTATAAACTGGTCTGATGCAGGTTCTGGCAACAGATATGAGGTGAATTTTTCGGTATCCTATGACGCTGATATTAACAAAATTCCCGCAATAATTGAAAAAGCTGTGGCAAGTCATCCGGGTGTTTTGAAAAAACCCGAAGGCCCAGATTGTGAATTGCGTGGTTTTGGCGATTCAGGAATAGATTTTGGTGTTGAGTTTTGGGTTGAAGGTATTGATGACGGTAAAAATAAATATTGTTCGCAGGTTTTGTTTTTAATCTGGAACGCGTTGAAAGATAACAATATTGAAATCCCTTATCCGCACCGCGTGATCGAAATAAAAGGCAATCTACCAACAACATGACCGATCTGTGTGTCATTGGCGCAGGCCCCGCTGGCTTGATGGCGGCAGAGGTAGTGGCGGATGCAGGCTATTCGGTTGTGATTGCAGACGCTAAACCTTCCTTTGGGCGTAAGTTTTTGATGGCGGGGAAATCTGGGTTAAACCTAACAAAAGATGAACCCATTGCAGAATTTACGGCAGCATTTGATGAGGCAGAAAACTGGCTGCTTCCTATGTTGAAGAACTTTGGTAACGCAGATATTTCATCATGGACCAATGCATTGGGGCAGCAGGTTTTTACGGGTAGTTCGGGGCGGGTTTTTCCCAAAGCTATGAAAGCATCGCCTTTATTGCGGGCTTGGTTATCACGCCTAGCAAACAAAGGTGTTCAATTTAAAACCCGCTGGTTGTGGCAGGGGTGGAATGGGACTGATTTGGTGTTTCAAACACCTGATGGGCTACAGGATTTAACCGCTAACACGTGTGTTTTGGCCCTTGGTGGGGCTAGTTGGCCCAAGTTGGGTTCGGATGGGGTGTGGGCTGACATTTTGAAGGGTGAAGATATTACGCTTGCACCGTTCAAACCCGCGAACATGGGGTTTCATGTGCCGTGGTCGGATTATATGAAGCCGCATTTCGGGGCACCAATTAAAACCGTGCAGATCACCGCTGGCAATACCTCTGTAAGGGCGGATTTCGTGATTTCGTCCAAAGGAATTGAAGGCAGCGGCATTTATGCGGTCAGCAAAGAAATGCGCGAAGGTGCTGAACTGATTATCGATCTTCTGCCCGATACCAGTCTTGAGGTGTTGCAAGATAGAATTATGCGGTTGCCTAAAAAGGCATCTCGTAGTTCAATTTTACGCAAAGCTTTGCGACTAGACCCTGTAAAGGCCGCTTTGTTAAATGAGGTTGCCCGTAGTGTGCCCCTGTCAGATATTGCGAAAACGGCTAAGGCTTTACCTATTCAACATTCAGGTCCACGACCAATAGCAGAGGCAATATCGACGGCTGGTGGTGTTCCACAATCCGAGCTTACAAGTGATCTGATGCTGCGCAAGAAACCTAGTGTGTTTTGCGCAGGTGAAATGCTGGATTGGGAAGCACCCACTGGCGGATATTTAATAACGGGTTGCCTTGCAACAGGGCTTTGTGCCGGGCAAGGTGCGGCCCGTTATTTAGCATCCCGCAAGGCAAACGCACGCAAATAAGCAGGGCGCGCAATCATCCGTTTGAAATAAGCCCGCATTGGCCCGTCAGGTATTTCAAACCCTGCTATTCTGGCCCACCCGCCGCAATGGGTTAACAAAATATCGGGGACGGTCATCTTATCACCCATAAGAAATTCATTGTCACCCAGACGTTTGCCCAAAATATCCATTGAGCGAGTAAATTCCCATTTCAGAGTGTCCTTGATTTCTGGCACGCGCTTGTCTTTTGGTAAAACGAAAGAATTGCGGGCCGCACACCAAATGATTGCATCAATCTCATCGTTAATGAATTGTGTAAAACTGTCTTGTTGTGCGCGTTTAACCGTACCTGCGGCATAAGTCAGGTCATCATGTTTATCCGCCAAAAATTGCATGATGGCGACGCTGTCTAAAATGACTTGCCCGTCAACAAGTAGTGCAGGTACTTTACCTGATGGGTTAATATCTAACATCTCTTTTGAACGCGGCATGTGGGCCAAATGTTCATATTCCAAACCTAATTCTTCCATCATCCACAAAACCCGCAAAGCTCTGCTGGCGGCCATTCCTAATACTTTATACATTTTATAATCCTTATTTCGGTCGCATCATCGCAAGACGGATGAATGTGCGTTCTACAACTGCCATTGCAGGCATGGGCTTTGATGAACGTAGTATTAAATCAGTGTCCATCAACTCTGATAATGCTTTTTCTAACCGTATATTTCCCCAAGCACGTGCTTGGCGCACAAGACGGTCTTTGCGCGGCCCAAAAACAGGTGGGCGGGCGCGACTAAGGCCTACATCGGGGCCCTGTGGGTCACATGAGGCGGCATGTAGTAGACGAAAGTGACGCATTGCCCCAATACACAATGCAGTGGGGTTAACACCCTGACCGGCTAGGCGGCTAAGTGTTGTGCCAACTTCCCCGCTTCTAGCCTCAGAAATGATATGCAGGATGTCATCTATATCTGCGTCCAAAGTGACAGGTGCGCAGGCTTCTACATCTGCAATTTCAACTGCAGTTTGGTCATTTAGTTTATATAGCGACAGTTTGTTGATTACCTGTTTCAAATCCCCCAAACCCATATCGCGGGCCAAGGCCATTAGGTATTTTTTAGCTTCAGTAGATATACTTGGCATGCCCGCATCCGCTAAAATCTTATCAACCTCTTCTGGCCGTGTGGGATCATCATAAATGCCGATTGTGTAAAATTTTTGCGAAGGTTCAAAAGCTTTTCGTAGCTTTGAGCGTGCATTAAGCGAACCTGCGGTGACAATTAGGTATGCATCCCCATGTTCCCATTCAGATACTGCAGCTTCAAAAAGTGACGCCAACCCGTCGGTTGCGCCTTCGACAACAACCATGCGTGGCCCAGGGAAAAACCCCTGAGCTTTAAGCGCGTCTAATAAAAGGGCAGGGTCTTTGCGTAAATCTGCCGCAAACATACGGGTCAGGCGCATTTCATCTTGAGCAGTATCACCAACAAGTGCCAGCGTTACCTCTTGTCTGCGGACATTGATTTTTTCGGTATCCATACCAAAAATCAAAAGACCCGCACATGATTTATCAGGTTTAGCAAAAAAAGCTGATGCTTTTGCGCCTGCTAATTTCATTTGACCCACTGTTTGGCGGTTGATGTGATGCGCAAAACAATTTGATCTGCCAGCGTCACCGCAATACGCGAACGGGCGTCTTGTTCTGCTGTCCGCGTTGGGAATGTTTCTGACGTAGCGCTATAGGCTGTGGATGATTTTACTGTACCACTTATTAGAACCGCACCTGTTGCCGTATCTGTTAGTTTGAAAGCAGAGGTGCCCACAAGATTATAGCGTGTAATTTCAGCTGTTGTTGAAATCGCAAGTCCGGTTGAGTCTATATCATATGTAAAATTCAGTTTGTATTTAGGGTGTTCATTAAACCCAAAACGTTCAACTAAACGCTCGCGTAGTACAAAGTTTTCGCGCCCTTTACCAGATGCAACTTCTATCTTGCCTGTTAAGGATGAAGCCGCTGTGCCAGTGCCGTAAATTGGGCTAAAGCCACAGGCCCCTAATGTAGCTGTTAACGCAAGGGCAGTTATAACATTACGGCGGTTAAACAACGACATTAACAATTCTTCCTGGAACAATGATTAGTTTTTTGGGTGCATTGCCATCCAATATACGCTGAACAGTTTCGTTTGCCATAACGATTTTTTCAAGCTCTTCCTTGGAAATATCAGCGGAAACTTCAATCTCGTCACGTCGTTTACCATTAACCTGAATAGGAAGTGTCACTGTATCATCAACTAACATTGCAGGATCAACTTGTGGCCAAGCGGCTTGCGCTACCAAACCTGTACCACCCATTGTTGCCCAAATTTCTTCGGCCAGATGTGGGGTCATTGGTTGCATCATTTGCGCCATTACTTTCATGGCTTCAATTTTAGTGGCTTTATCCGCTTTAGATTTCGCAAGTGTGTTGGTGAATTGATACAGTCCCGCTACAGATTTGTTGAACGCAAAACCTTCAATACCATCTGTTACAATTTCAATGGCGCGGTGCGTAGCTTTTTGTAAAGCAAGTGCCGCTTTTGCGTCAATTTCCCCTGCGTCTACGCTTTGGGCGATCTCATCTGCCAAGCGCCAAACACGTTGCAAATGTTTCCATGCAGCATCGGCCCCAGAGGCAGTCCATTCTACATCCCGCTCAGGTGGGCTGTCTGACATAACAAACCAACGTGCGGTATCGGCACCGTATTGGTCAATAATATCGTCAGGATCGACCACGTTCTTTTTCGACTTTGACATTTTGATTGATGGGCCAACTTCAACTGGTTGGCCTATATCTGTTTCATAGCCGCCCGCTACAGGTTTTACTTCATAAGGCGTTAGCCAGTTACCATCGGGGTCTTTGTAAGTTTCATGGCACACCATTCCTTGGGTAAACAGTGCATTAAATGGCTCTGTTGCAGCTTTTGGTAAATGACCAGTCAAGTTCATAGCACGGGCAAAGAAGCGCGAATAAAGCAGGTGTAAAATTGCGTGCTCAACACCGCCGATATACTGGTCAACATTCATCCAGTAATCAACATCAGCACTTACCGTTGGTGTTGCTGCCTGTGCATTGGTGAAACGCGCATAATACCAAGAGCTGTCAACGAAAGTATCCATTGTATCTGTCTCGCGCTGGGCGGGTTTGCCACAGGATGGACAGTCACAATTACGCCAAATATTATGGCGATCCAGTGGGTTTCCAGGCCGGTCAAATGTCACATCTTTGGGCAGCTCGATCGGCAAGTTTTCTTTTTTCTCTGGCACTACACCGCAAGTATCGCAGTGCACTACTGGAATGGGGCAACCCCAATAACGTTGCCTAGACACACCCCAGTCACGCAAACGATAGTTGGTTTTGGCTTCCCCCAATCCCATTGCTGCGATGCGTTTGTTCACTTCTGATTTGGCGCCTTCAATCGACAACCCATCCAGAAAACGTGAATTGATAATATGACCAGCGCCAAGATACGCCTCATTCCCAATAGAAAACGTGTCTGGGTTTTGTGCTTCATCACAAACAACAGGTGTAACTACCAAATCATATTTGCGGGCAAAATCCAGATCGCGTTGGTCGTGTGCGGGGCAGCCAAAGATAGCGCCTGTGCCATAACCCATCAAAACAAAATTCGCGATATAGACGGGTAATTCCCACCCTGCTTCAAACGGGTGTACAACTTTCAGTCCAGTATCATACCCTTTCTTTTCAGCGGTTTCCAAAGCCTCTTCAGTGGCACCTAACTTGCGGCATTCTTGATTAAAAGCGGCAATATCTGGGTTTGCTTCCAAAGCTTTAGCTAAAGGGTGATCGCAAGAAATCGCAGCAAAGCTGGCGCCGAATAATGTATCTGGGCGGGTGGTATAAACTTCTAATTCTTCGAAACCTTCAGGTGCACCGATGGTTTTAAAGTTAAACTGCAACCCTTGGCTTTTACCAATCCAGTTTTTTTGCATTGTGCGTACTTTTTCAGGCCATTCTGACAAGCCATCCAATGCTGTTAGCAGTTCTTCTGAAAACTCGGATATTTTAAAGAACCACTGTGTTAGTTCTTTGCGTTCAACCAACGCGCCCGAACGCCAACCACGGCCGCCTTCAACTTGCTCATTTGCAAGTACGGTCATATCCACAGGATCCCAGTTGACCATTGCGTTTTTGCGATACACCAGATCTTTGCCCATCATATCAATGAACATAGCCTGTTGTTGGCCGTAATATTCCGAGTCACACGTAGCAAACTCGCGTGACCAGTCGATTGATAGCCCCATAGGTTTAAGCTGCCCACGCATGTCGGCAATATTTTGATACGTCCAATCACCCGGATGCACATTGTTTTGCATCGCGGCATTTTCCGCTGGCATTCCAAAAGCATCCCAGCCCATTGGGTGCAGTACATTAAAGCCTTGTGCAGATTTATACCGCGCTACAACATCCCCCATTGTGTAATTGCGCACATGACCCATATGGATACGACCAGATGGATACGGGAACATTTCCAGCACATAATACTTTTCACGTGCTTCATCACGTATTGCTTTGAAAACCTCTGCGCTATCCCACGCTTCTTGCCATTTAGGCTCCACAACCTTTGCGTTGTACCGTGACATGAACTTAACCTTTATACGTTTAACGCCGAGCGATTGGCCCGGCGCAGATGTTTTATATCTAGTTTATTGCAGCGATAAAGTTATTGCCGCCGTTTTGCGCCTCGGATGCGTAATTGACGCGCGCGTGTTAGTATGGCGTCTTCAATGCGTCGGTTGGTTTCTGCACTAGCAGGGCCATTACGTTTTTGCATTGCGACTTTCAGCGAACCCGCTTCCAGTGCAGGGTCTTGGATCAATATTGTTGCTCGAAAAGCTGTTGAAGAGCCAGGTGCGCGGCCCCAACCCATAACGATTACGCCTGAAAACGGATCAGCGGCTTCTAAGGGTAAGAAGCTTAGTGTTTCCAATGAGGCCTCCCAGATGAATTTATTCACCCGAATGTCTGCACTGTCATTTACGCCTTTTAACAGATCATTAATTTGTATAGGGCCGTCTTTTGCGCGCCGCGCTTCTGCTGCATTGCGCGGAACAGAAACGACTTCAGAAGCGCGTCTGGATTCAGATGGATTAGTTGGTAGTTTATCATCTCTTTTTGGCTTTAAGACACCACCAAGCGATCCGCCAGTACTGCTACCCTTAGAGTTTATCGAACCACAGCTTACAAGAAGTGCAGAAACAAGCAAAAGTGCCAGTTTATTTAATATTCCACTCAACATTATTACCTGCCTTACGTAGTTTTCTATCAACATCTACCGTGTTGTTTTTATGCGAACAAGGGGTTTGGTCAAGTTTCTGACTGTTTCAGGGGAATACTGTTGTCATTTTTGGTCATGAAGCGAATTAATCCTATTAAAACCCACCTGCCCCACGTCTTGCTTCAGCGGCATTTTGTGGTTTTGGTGTGGTAGTTCCAAAGATAATCGTTGTACCGTTAGTAACTTCACTGGACCGGCGACGTACCGCAGGGTTTTGGGGAAAACCATCATGCGCTTCAGTATTAGTTGTAATTCGGCGCAGTGTTTCCAAAATTCCGTCTGAACCTTGTGTTGCCCATGCAGCACCAGCAAGGATTTGGGCGGCAATCGTCAGGCTAATTAAATACCCTTTTTTATTATACATGTTTGCACCATTTTTTGTTTCAACCACATACTACAAGCGCAAAAGTCTGGCAGCAAGGATATCAGACAAAGCATTTATCATTTCATTGTGATGCGGCAAAAATTTGGGGTTTACGAATTTATAGCAAAACGGCACAAAGGTGATATGTCATTACAAGAAATTAAAACCCGTATCCTTAAAGCTGAAAAATTGGCAGGTCGCCCTGTGGGAAGTGCACAGCTAATTGCTGTTTCTAAAGTACAGCCAAACGAACGCGTTCAGACAGTTTTAGAACAGGGTCACCGCCTTTTCGGTGAAAACAAAGTGCAAGAGGCAGAGGGCAAGTGGCCCAGTTTCAAAGAACAGTTTGAGGATGCTCAGGTTCACCTGATTGGCCCGTTGCAAACCAATAAGGTTAAAAATGCGGTTGCATTATTTGATGCAATCCATGCGGTTGATCGCCCAAAGCTTGCTAGAAAACTGGCAACTGAAATTCAGGCACAGGGTAAAGCACCTGATATGTTCATTCAGGTAAATACAGGCGAAGAGCCGCAAAAAGCCGGCGTTATTCCTGCGGATGCGGATGCTTTTATTAAAGAATGTCGCGATATGGAATTACCGATCATAGGTCTGATGGTAATACCGCCTGTTGATGAAGAAGCATCGCTTCATTTTGCGTTATTGCGTAAAATTGCACAGCGAAACGGGTTAGACGGCCTGTCTATGGGGATGAGCAGCGATTTTGAGCGTGCTGTAGCATTGGGGGCCACGCATGTGCGTGTGGGGTCGGCTATTTTTGGCGAACGAGATTATAGTTAACGGGTCATTATTTTTGAATGATCACCCGTGATCTTGCTTGCCAATTTTCAAAAATCCAGATCAACACCTTACGATCAAACGCAATGCAACCTTCTGTTGGGTGACGTGGTTTACGCCAAATATGTAGAAATATTGCACTGCCCGCGCCTGCAACTGCATTTGGCCAATTAAAATCTAAGATACCAAAACTATCATATAGTGGATCAGCGCGACGTTGTTTTTCGTGGCTAAAAGGATAATTTGGCCCGTAAACCCCATGATTATATTCAGGATCACGTGGATCATCCGACCATATATCAGCAACACGAATAACGTCTTGTGTGATATGCGGCGTTTGAAATGAAAGTCGGTCAGGGCGGATTTTAAGTGCGGCTAACTGAAATACACCGATAGGGGTAATTCCATCGCCTTCGCCCCGCTTTTTGCCGATACCACCACGACCGATTGCACAAGGTACGGTAACGCCGCGAAACCGCGCACCCCAACCTGTGACCACCAGATCATCAAATCTAGGGGTCACAACAGGTGGCCGCTTTTTTTTGCTTTGGTTGCTAAGTATGCTTCATTCAACGGATTATGCCCCACATGCAATGCCACACGTTCTTCCACTTTTACGCCCGCTGCATTCATTTTCTCAACTTTATTCGGATTGTTCGTCATTAACCGAACTGCATTAAAGCCAAGTGATTTCAAAATTTCAGCCCCCAACATAAAGTCGCGTTCATCGTCTTCAAAACCAAGCCGATGATTGGCCTCTACTGTATCAAAGCCCTGACTTTGCAGCGCATATGCGCGCATTTTATTAGCCAGCCCAATACCGCGACCCTCTTGGTTCATATAAAGTAATATACCAGACCCATGTTTGGCGATTTGTTGCATCGCCATATTCAACTGCGGCCCGCAATCGCATTTTAGTGACCCTAAAATATCACCTGTGAAGCATGCCGAATGTAGCCGTGAAAGTACGGGCTCACTGCGCTTTGGGTTGCCAATTTCAATCGCATAATGCTCAATTCCGCCATCATCAGGGCGAAACACATGAACTTTGGATGTATTTGCTACCGCAAGTGGTACATTGGCAGCAGAAACAAGCGCCAAGGGGCTACTTTTACGCAAGCACGGGCCGATTGATTCTAATGGTAGGCGGTGCAGATAAGGCATTTCATTTGCTACTTCCTGCGTGATTTGCACCAGCACCGCTGCAGGCAATAAACGCGCTTGTTTACAGATCATCAGTACCAATCGATGCGCTTCTGCGTCACCTTCGCGTATTGCTGTAAACGGGCCTTTCATCGGATTTTGCAGATCATCAACAGGATCGGCCACGGATTTGATCCAGTTTATATCCGCGCTATATGGTGTTAAAATACGCGCTATATCCCCATCGTAAATTCTAGCAGATAGGGTTTTCGCCCGCCAGCCTGTGATTGCCAGCTCTAAAGCATCACCAAGATTGCGAAAATGTGCCAACCGATCTGTGTGAAGTGTTTCGACTGCCGCTGCCATCCACACAACTTTACCGCATGATATAAGGATCGGTACGCCCATGCGCAAATCTGCCCGCATGCGGGCAATTTGTTCGTCAGTTGTTAGTAGAATGGGCATATTGGGCCTGCGTAAAGCTATGATTCAGATACATTCTATATCCTGCATCGTCCGAATATGAAACATATCCCTCATTTTCGACACGAGCCTGTGAGAATTTTATTCTTACTCTTGCCGAAACTGTGAAAAGAACACAAGTTAGGAATAAGAAATGGAGTTCCCATAATGAGCAACCTGAAAAAAATCCTGATGGTAGATGATGATGAGGATTTGCGTGAAGCTTTAGCTGACCAACTTGTTTTAACCGAAGATTTTGATGTCTTCGAAGCAGAGGATGGCGGCTCTGGTTTGGAAAAAGCCAAAGAGGCTATTTATGACCTTGTCATGCTTGATGTTGGGTTGCCCGATATGGATGGGCGTGAATTGTGCCGCCTGATGCGTAAGCAAGGTGTGAAATGTCCGATTGTGATGTTAACAGCACATGATACCGATGCTGATACGATATTGGGTCTTGATGCAGGTGCAAATGATTATGTGTCAAAACCCTTTAAGTTTCCGGTACTATTGGCCCGCATTCGTGCGCAGCTACGCCAGCACGAACAATCAGAAGATGCAGTTTTTACACTTGGGCCATATACATTTAAGCCAGCAGCAAAAATGCTTATTACCGAAGATGATAAAAAAGTGCGATTGACCGAAAAAGAAACGAACATATTAAAGTTTTTATACCGTGCTCAAGACGGTGTTGTCGCCCGTGATGTGCTTTTACATGAGGTGTGGGGGTATAATGCAGGTGTTACAACCCATACGTTGGAAACCCACATTTACCGTCTACGCCAAAAGATAGAACCAGACCCCAGTAATGCACGCCTTTTGGTTACAGAATCAGGCGGTTACAGATTGGTTGCCTAACTTATTTTAATTTCTCCCCATACTGGCCCGCTATTGATTAGCGGGCTTTTTTTTGCTTGAGGTCATAGGCACGACACGACATTATCGCGCTTCAACATCAGGGGATTAAAATGCCAATTACAATCTGTACATGGAATATCAATTCAGTGCGTCTGCGCGAACCGATCGTGCTGAAACTTCTGCGCGAGGAACAGCCAGATGTTTTATGCTTGCAAGAATGCAAATCCCCCGTTGATAAAATGCCGACCGAAGGTTTTGCAGCCCTAGGGTATGAGCACATGATTGCTAACGGGCAAAAGGGATATAACGGGGTGATGATATTATCGCGCCTGCCTATTCAGGAAGTTGCACGTAAAGATTTTGCCAATCTAGGTCACGCCCGCCATATTGCGGGACAGTTGGAAAACGGACTGACCATTCATAATTTTTATGTGCCTGCGGGGGGCGATAAGCCTGATCGGGAAGTCTGCGAAAAGTTCGGGCAAAAACTGGATTATTTATGTGACATGCGTGATTGGTTTAATGCGGAAAAACCGCAAAAGGCTGTTTTGGTTGGCGACTTGAACATCGCACCACGCGAAGATGACGTTTGGAATCATAAGCAACTAACCAAAATTGTATCACATACACCGATAGAAATTGACCATTTGGATGCGGTACAAACCGCAGGGAAATGGGTGGATATTACGCGCCAAGATATTCCCGAAGGCCAATTATATAGCTGGTGGTCATATCGTGCACGTGATTGGGATACGGCAGATAAAGGCCGCCGTCTGGATCATATCTGGGCGACAGATGATATTGCCCATACGGGCCATTCCAGTCGCGTTCTGCGCCCAGCGCGCGGTTGGGAAAAGCCCAGCGATCATGCCCCATTATTTGCAAGTTTTGATATCTGACTTGCCCTAATGCCTAAGCACGACTAAATCAAAGTCAACAAATGAATATATGGAGCGATCAGTGTTAGAACTTGGAAATACAGCAGTGCCAGACGATTTAGTAAAGGACGTGAATGAAGACACGTTTATACAAGACGTGGTTGAGGCCAGTAAAGAAGTGCCGGTTATCGTTGATTTTTGGGCACCATGGTGTGGGCCGTGCAAAACTTTAGGCCCAGCATTAGAAGCGGAAGTGAAAGCACAGGGCGGTAAGATTAAAATGGTTAAGGTCGATATTGACCAAAACCAAATGATTGCCAGCCAGATGCGCGTTCAATCAATTCCAGCCGTGTTTGCATTTGTTAACGGGCAGCCCGTTGATGGGTTTATGGGCGCCAAAGCCCCTTCAGAGGTCAAAGCATTCATTGAGAAAGTAATGGCCACAGCGGGTGTTGATGATGGCGGTCTGGAAGAGGCCGTTAAGATGGCGAATGAAATGTTAGAACAAGGTGCGCTTAATGATGCAGCGGATACTTTTCAGGCAATTCTGGGGGAAGAACCAGAAAACGCCGATGCGTATGCAGGTTATGTAAAAGCACAAATTGCGCTGGGCAATATTGAACAGGCGGAAAAGAACCTGTCAGCTGTTCCAGATAGTATCGCAAGTGACCCTGCCATTCTTGGACTTATAGCACAGCTTGATTTGGCAAAAATGGCAGCAAGTGCTGGTGAGACGGATGCATTAAAGGTAAAACTTGAAGCAAATCCTGATGATTTGCAGGTGCGCTTTGATCTGGCATTGGCAGAGCTTGCCGTAGAAAATACTGAGGCTGCTGTTGATTTACTGTTAGAGGTATTTCGCCGTGACCGAGAGTGGAATGAGGCAGCGGCAAAAACCCAGTTATTTAAAATTTTTGAGGCACTTGGTGCGCAAGATGCGATTGCACAAAATGGCCGTAGAAAACTTTCATCCCTTATATTTGCCTAAATGCAGGAATGGCCTAGATGAAAACAATGTTCAATTTGTCTAATCTACCAGCAAACATTCCTGTATTTCCGCTAACAGGCGCGTTGGTTTTGCCACGCGCCCGTTTGCCGCTAAATATCTTTGAAACACGCTACCTTCAAATGATCGACGATGTGTTGAAAACAGAACATCGTTTAATCGGGATGATACAGGCACGTGATGTGCCTTCGGATATTGGCGACCCACCGTTGCACAAAATAGGGTGCGCTGGTCGGATCACCTCATTCACTGAAACCGATGATGGGCGGTATTTGATTTCAATAAAAGGCATCAGCCGATACCGGATTTTAGATACGCAAACCAGTTTTAAACCTTATTTAACGGCGGATGTCGGTTGGGCGAATTTTGAACGTGATCTTGGGGTGGAAGAAAACGATGACAGCTTTGATCGGCCTAAGTTTTTGAACTTGCTTGGCGCCTATTTTGAAACAAATGAATTACAAACTGACTGGGAAAGCCTGAAAGAGGCCACAGAAGAGTTGCTAATTAATTCATTATCAATGATGTGCCCATTTGAGCCGGAAGAACGACAAGCGTTGCTTGAATCGCCTTGTCTTAAAACCAGGCGTGAAATGGTTGCAACTTTAATGGAATTCTCACTTAGATCGCAGGATGAAGATGAAGGGAAAATTCAATGAACGTTGAAACTGTTGCCGATGGCAAAATGCTGGAATCTTTGCTATGCCCGCAAACCAGAACACAGCTTGTATATGATGCAAACGCGCAAGAGCTAATTTCAAAGGCGGCTAAATTGGCATATCCGATTAGAAACGGCATCCCTATTATGCTGGTAGAAGAAGCGCGCGTGATCGCTTAAATCATTTTGCCTTGCAGCATTTTTGGTAACTCACCTGTTAAACCTGCAGCTTGCCGCATCAGGTTTCGTCGTATGCTTGGTGTTGCATTAATGATGCCTAACCCAGTATCGCGCAAGCTTCGTAATAATGAATTATCATTTGAAAACAATGTATTAACCGTTTCAGTCGCGGCAACTGATCCTGCCGTATCAAATCGGCGCCATTGCTGAAACCGTTTTAAAACATCTATTGCCCCAATGTCTTCGCCGCGCCGCATTGCCAAGGCTAAAACCTCTGTCAGGGCGGCTATATCGCGTAGACCCAAATTCAACCCTTGCCCAGCTAAGGGATGTACCCCGTGTGCTGCATCACCTACTAAAGCCAGTCGATTACAAACAAATCTGTCAGCCAGTGTTAAGTTTAGCGGATAGGCATACCGATCGCCAACCAATGAGATATCCCCAAGAAAATCGCCAAAACACGGGCGCAAACAGGCCATGTAATCAGCGTCGTTCATAGCTGCAATTTCAGCCGCGCGGGCAGTTGTTTCTGTCCAGACAATCGACGACATATTGTTGTTCAGTGGTAAAATTGCCAACGGCCCTGACGGCATAAAAAATTGGTGCGCGGTGTTATTATGCGGCAATTCATGCTTAACCGCGCATACAAGACTGGTTTGATGATAATCGCGGCCACTTTTTTTGATGCCAGCGCGTTCAGCTACCTGACTTTTACGCCCATCGCACCCGATCAATAGTTTCGCGTGTAAAATTTTATCACCGGAAAGCGTTACCAAAACAAATCCTGCATCAATGGTTTGCGAGATTACTGTGGTTTTATCCAAGTGCTGAATGGCGGGTATTTGTTCTATGGCTTGCAGTAATGCACGTCGTAAATAACGATCTTCCAACATATAGCCCATAGGGCCTTCTTCAATCTCGGTATGATCGAAATGCACAAATTGGGGTGCTGCCCCTTCACCTGCACGTCCGTCGCTGACTTTGATATTCATCATTGGGCAACTGTTTGCAGCTATATCGGCCCAGATACCCAAAACATTCAGCATATTCTTAGAGGTTAATGCCAATGCATAACCACGCCCGTCAAATTCGGGATCGGTTAATATTTCTTTTGGCTGGGCGTCGATTAGAATGACATCCTGCCCGATTTGGGCCATTGCAAGCGCGAGTGCGCAGCCGTTCAAGCCACCCCCTACGATAATAATATCTGCATCATGTTTCATCGTGTTAAATATGACCTAAAAACGGTGATTGTCCACCTGACAATGCGCCGCTAGTCTGCGTCAAAAGGGAGTCACAAAATGTCTGATGATGTACTGAAAAAAACCGCAACTGATCTTGGCCAGATGATTGATGCAGGCTCAATAAGCCCATTGGAACTTACCCAAACTTATTTAAACGCGATTGATGCACATCCCCTTACGAACCGAATTTACGCACGCATCACACCTGATCGTGCGCTGGCCGAGGCGCGTGCTGCAACAGACCGTGCAAGGCAAGGTACGCGCAATGGCCCTTTGGACGGTGTGCCGATTTCATGGAAAGACCTGTTTGATACGGGCGGTACAGGCACCGAGGCAGGCTCTGCTTTTTTAAAAGGTCACGTCCCTGATGTAGATGCCGAAGTGCTAAAAAACGCAACACACGCGGGGCTGATATGTTTGGGTAAAACCCATATGTCAGAACTGGCTTTTTCAGGGCTTGGGTTAAATCCTATTACTAAAACGCCGCCATGTGTGAATGATCTAGATGCGATTGCAGGTGGGTCATCATCCGGGGCGGCCGCATCGGTTGCGTTTGATTTGGCCGCTATCGGCATTGGCTCTGATACAGGCGGGTCTGTACGCATTCCAGCTGCATGGAATGATTTGGTTGGGTTGAAAACCACATCTGGTTTGTTATCGCTAAAAGGCGTTGTGCCGCTGTGTTACAAGTTTGATACTGTCGGCCCGCTTTGCCGATCTGTAGAGGATGCCGCAAATATTTTTGCAGCCCTTGCAGGCGCTTCACCACTTCATTTGAAAAATGCAGGGCTAAAGGGTAAACGCTTTGCGGTTTGCACCACCCTTGCATTGGACACAATGGATGAAGCCGTCACGCGTGCTTTCGATGAGACCATTCAAATGATAAAAGATGCGGGTGCCAGCGTTGAATATCTGGAAATCCCCGAAGTCCCGCCTGCAATGTCGCTTGCGGGGTGCTTGTTTACCACAGAAGCTTATGCCCAATGGCAAACAGAAATAGAGGCTACACCTGATCTGATGTACCCCGAAATTCGCGATAGGTTTATGATCGGTAAAAACTACACAGGCTATGAGTACATACAGGCCTGTAAACAGCTAGACCAGTTACGTGCAGAATACTTAATACGTACAGCTGCCTATGATGCGGTGCTAATGCCTTCATCCCCTATATTGCCACCAAATATCAAACGGCTAGAGGAAGATGGGGAATATTACATTCGTAAGAACCTGCTGGCATTGCGCAATACCAGAATTGGTAATTTGATGGGTCTTTGCAGTCTTACATTGCCAACTAAGCACGCGTCTTGTGGTTTGATGGTAAATTGTGATCCATTGCAAGAAAGCAAACTTTTGGCGTTAGGGTCTGAAATAGAAGCTATTCTGGCTTAATTCCAACCTGTTAGGCAAAAAAGCCACATTGTATTGCTTCTGGGTGAAAATCCCCAAAATTCCTTGGTGATTGGGGCATAAATAGGTAAGCTGCATGCAAAAGGGGCACTTAGACCCCGAAAAGAGGCAGTACATGCAGTTTCCAGAGCGGTTTTCGAACCTGCCCGAATACGCATTCCCACGTTTACGCGCCCTGTTGGATCATCTTCCCGCAGGCGGTGAAGTCGTGCATATGACCATAGGCGAGCCGAAACATAAGTTTCCTAAGTTCATTACCAATACGATTGCACAACATGCCGCTGGCTTTAATAGGTATCCGCCCAATCAAGGGTGCCCTGAATTGCTTGCCTCTATTTCCGCATGGATCAAACGCCGTTACAACGTGGCAATGGATGCCAATACACAACTTATGGCCCTGAATGGATCACGCGAAGGTCTGTTTAATTCCTGTCTTGCCCTGTGCCCTGAACTAAAGAACGGGCGTAAACCGAATGTTTTAATCCCCAATCCGTTCTATCAAGTTTATGCAGTGGCAACACTGGCCGCAAACGCAACGCCTGTTTTTGTATCTGCCCATCAGCAAAACAGTTTCTTGCCTGACTATGCATCCCTTGGGAAAGATGTTCTGGATGACACGGCTATTGCCTACATCTGTTCGCCATCCAACCCACAAGGGGCAGTGGCATCATATGATTACTGGGTGGATTTGCTTAAGTTGGCAGAAAAACACGACTTCTATATTTTTGCCGATGAATGCTATTCTGAAATTTATCGCAGAACACCGCCAACAGGTATTTTGCAAGTTGCAGCTGAAATAGGCGCAGACCCTGAACGTGTTCTGGCGTTTCATTCTTTATCAAAACGGTCAAATCTACCAGGCTTACGTTCAGGCTTTGTCGCGGGTGGGCCAAAGTCATTAAGTAAACTAAAACAGTTGCGTGATTATTCAGGTGCGCCGTTACCTTTGCCATTACAAATGGCAGCGGCGGCTGCATGGGATGATGAGGCACATGTTGTGGAAAATCGTGCGGCTTATGCGAAAAAATATGATATTGCGGATCAGGTATTTAGCAACATCAAAGGCTATTCCAGCCCAGAGGCAGGTTTCTTTTTATGGCTTCCCGTCGAAGATGGCGAAGCGGCTGCATTGAAAATTTGGCAAACGACAGGTGTGCGCGTTTTGCCGGGGGAATATTTGGCACGCCCAACAAAACAGGATGATCCCGCAAAGGGTTACATCCGTGTGGCTCTTGTAGCCCCAGAGCAGGAAATTATGCGTGGATTGAAAGCAATACGCGCATGTATGTATGAGGTAGTTTAAATGGCATATCAGTCAAAATCACGTGATCCATTGCTGGAAGAACATATGCAAGCCGCGATCCAAAAACGCGGATCAGAGTTGATCGGCATTGGATTGCTTGCCATTGGTATTCTGTTTGCACTGATAATGTGGAGCTATTCGCCCGATGACCCCAGCCGTTTTAACGTAACATCTGATCCTACCCAGAATATTTTGGGCGATTTTGGCGCTGCTGTTGCCAGCACATTAATGCTGACAATTGGTAAAACTGCATGGTCTATTCCTGTGTTTGCGATTGTTTGGGGCACACGGTTTATACTGCATATTGGGGAAGGCCGTGCGATTAGCCGCGTGATATTCTCACCTGTTTTCACAGCAATGGCGGCGGTTTTCCTTGCCACCCATGTGCCTGAATTGACTTGGGCGCACAGCTTTGGTCTTGGGGGTTTGTTTGGCGACATGGCCCTAGGTTTGTTGGTTGATTTAAACCCGCTAAGTTTGGAAATGGGCTTATTACTTGCAACCCTTCTTCTAGGGGTGATTGTGATTACACTTGGGCTTTATGTTCATGGATTTACTATGACGGAACTGCGCATAATAAAACACTACGCGATAATGGCGGTCATTTTATCCTATGCAAGTATCGTAAATGGCTTGGCCGCAATATTTGGATTGTTAAGTAAACGTAAACCCCAAATGTCATCCACAGCGCATGTCGAAAGCTATGCGTCTGTTGTAAATCGTCCGATTTCTACTGCCGAGCCAATTATTGTGGAAGAACCAAAACCATCTTTAAAAATCGGGATGCCGTCTTTGCCTAGTTTTGGATTAACCAAAAGACGAGAGCCCGAAGTAACAATCCCACCTCATATCGAGCCACCTTTGCAAACAGAAGAAGAGGATCGGGTTAAATTACGCATTTCACAAGCGATACAAAACAAAATATTGTCGCGACGTATATCTGATAAATCCAGTGAGCGGGTAGAACCTGTTATGACTGATGAGGTACATTTAGAGCCAATTATTGATGACGATAGTGTCATTGATGAAGGTGTGTTGGATTTGAACGACCCTGTGGAAAATATATTTTCCTTGCCGACACAAGAACCAAAACAAGTCGTACAGCACACTGCCCCCAAACCCGTTGAGAAAAGTAAAAAAGCCAAGGCAGAGGCACAACCCAGCCTGTTTAATGAAGCAAAATCACTTGAATATGAAACGCCACCGTTGAACTTACTTGCAAGTCCTACAACGATTGTGCGCCACCATTTAAGCGATGAAGCTTTGGAGCAGAATGCACGGTTATTAGAAAATGTTTTAGATGACTACGGGGTAAAAGGTGAAATCGTATCAGTACGCCCAGGCCCTGTTGTAACCATGTATGAATTAGAGCCGGCACCTGGGCTTAAGGCCAGCCGCGTTATTGGCTTGGCCGATGATATTGCCCGTTCAATGTCGGCCCTTTCGGCCCGTGTTTCTACGGTTCCAGGTCGGTCTGTTGTTGGTATTGAGTTGCCGAATGAAAACCGTGAAACTGTTTTGTTGCGTGAACTACTTTCAGGCAAGGAATATGGTGACGGTAATCATGGGCTACCACTTGCGCTTGGTAAAGATATTGGTGGTAACTCGATAATTGCCAACCTTGCAAAAATGCCCCACCTTTTGATTGCAGGGACTACAGGCGCTGGTAAATCAGTTGCGATCAACACGATGATCTTGTCGCTGCTTTATAAGTTGTCACCTGAAGAATGCAGGATGATTATGATAGATCCCAAAATGTTGGAGCTATCCGTTTATGACGGCATCCCGCATTTATTATCCCCTGTTGTGACCGACCCTAAAAAAGCTGTTGTAGCCTTGAAATGGGTGGTTGGCGAAATGGAAGAGCGCTACAGGAAAATGTCTAAAATGGGTGTGCGCAACGTAAGCGGTTATAACGCTCGTGTGGCGGGTGCATTGGCTAAAGGTGAAAACTTTGAACGCACGGTTCAAACTGGTTTTGCAGAAGATACGGGTGAACCGATTTTTGAAACAGAATCAATCACACCCGAAAAGCTGCCCTATATCGTTGTTATCGTCGATGAAATGGCTGACCTTATGATGGTTGCAGGTAAAGAAATTGAAGCATGTATTCAACGGCTGGCGCAAATGGCACGGGCCTCTGGTATTCATCTGGTTATGGCGACCCAACGCCCGTCTGTGGATGTGATTACAGGCACGATCAAAGCTAACTTTCCCACACGTATTTCGTTTCAGGTTACGTCAAAAATTGATAGCCGCACGATTTTAGGTGAGATGGGTGCAGAGCAACTGCTGGGTATGGGCGATATGCTTTATATGGAAGGTGGCGGAAAAATCACCCGCGTTCACGGGCCTTTTGCAAGCGATGAAGAGGTTGAAGAAGTTGTCAATCATCTGAAATCATATGGCGCGCCAGAATATGTTCATGGCGTTGTTGATGGGCCAGAAAGCGGCAAAGAAAGCGATATCGATCTGGTGCTGGGCTTGGGTGGTAACACTGGCAAAGAAGATGCACTTTACGATCAGGCCGTGGCGATTGTTGCGAAAGACCGTAAGTGCTCCACGTCCTATATTCAGCGCAAACTTTCTATCGGGTATAATAAAGCCGCCAAGATCGTTGAACAAATGGAAGAGCAAGGCATTGTGTCAGCGGCTAATCATGTGGGAAAACGCGATATTTTACTGCCTGAGTAAAGTTTTGGGCAGTAAAATGATGAGGATTTAGAAAAATCCATTAATGTCCCAGTTGGGACACCTAGTTAACATATTGGAATCATTTAATTTACTATGTATTTTGTACCTTATACAATTTCACTATAGTTCTTGGTTTGAATTTATCAAAAGCATGATTAAATACATAGTATGAGAACCATTGCAAAAATAACTATCGTAGCCCTTTGCCTTGCGCCTGCTATGGCGCATGCGGAAAAGTTATCGCTTAATCAGCTATCGGGTTACTTAAATCAACTTACATCTGCCAAGGGTGCGTTTACCCAAATTAACCCAGACAACACTTTGTCCAAGGGTAGTTTTATGCTGAAACGACCCGGTCGAATGCGGTTTGAATATGCCCAACCAAATCCAGCTTTGGTTGTGGCCAGCACAGGGCAGGTTGCGATTTTTGATAAAAAATCATCCGCAGGGCCGCAAGGGTTTCCCATCGGGCGCACCCCTTTGGGGATTATCCTGAAAAAGAATGTGAATTTGAAAACCAGCGGTATTGTTGTGGCGCATATAGAAGACGGGCCGACAACAAAAGTCACGGCCCAAGACCCAAAACGCCCGAAAAATGGTACCATTCAACTGATATTTACTGCCAATCCTATAGAGCTTCGCCAATGGATTGTAACGGATCAGTCAGGGCAAAAAACCACTGTGGTTTTGGGCGAATTGAATAAAACAGTGCATCTGTCTGAGGGTTTGTTTGATATTGAACAAATCGCGATTGATCTAGGGCAGGTCAGCGGAAATTAACCGCATTATCCGCCGCAGGTTCTTAGCTGATTTTGATATAGAATTGCCCGTGATTGCACTTCGCCTGCGATCCGAATAAGCCATTTCTTTTTGCGATAAGACCCGCGTTTATAGCCAGTATGGCCATCGTGGTAAGCCAGATACTGATTGTACATATCAAACTTTGATATGCGATTACGCTCAAAGCTTTCGTTCATATACCAGCCCATGAAATCAACCGCGTCTTCGAAGTTATTGCGTTTTGCACCAAAGCCGCCCTCGGCGCGCTTATACCAGTCCCACGTGCTGTCGATGGCTTGGGCATAGCCATAAGCCGAAGATTGACGGCCCATTGGGATAACACCCAAAGCGAATTTATAATTAGTTCGTGCATCAGGTACGAATTTACTTTCCTGATAAATAGCGGCTAAAAATATTGGTATTGGAACACCCCATTTATCTTGGGATTCTTGCAAAGCTTTTTGCCAGCTAGGACGTTGTGACATCATAGAGCATGCATCATCCAAGTTGCGCGGTGGGCCTTTGCCAGCACCGGAACAGGCGGTCATAATCATAAGAACTAACAAGAGTGTGGTTTTTTTCATCGGCTCGCTTTATTCCAGTCTGTCGCTGGGTATTCCATATAGTGTAATCGAAGTTTGCCAGAATGTTTAGATGAAAAACGCCAACGTAATCGGGATTGTGATAACCGATAGTAAAGTTGAAACCACAACAAGCCCTGCAACTTCCCCCGCGTCTGCCCCGTATTTTTCTGCAAGCAGATAGGATGTAACTGCAACAGGTGTTGCAATTTGCATGACCAAAACCGCAAGGGCAATAGGCTCTAGTTTAAAATATGTGCCTACGACCCAAGCAATACCGCTACAGATGATAACTTTGATTAAAGACAGAACGAACGCGCGGCGAAAACTATTGGCCTTTAGACGCGCAAGGGCAACCCCTAGGGTAATAAGCATTAAAGGGATCGCCATTTGGCCTATCAGTTCCAGTGTGTTTGTTAGCCAAATTGGTGTTTGCCAGCCCTGATATAAGAAAAGCGCACCCAATATAGTGGCACCCACTAAAGGCTCTTTGATAACCTTAACTAAAGAGCCCCCGCCCGAAACCAACCAGACCCCAACCGAAAATGAATACACAGCCATTACTGCAAAAATTATGATGGCATAGCTTAAACCAACTTCGCCGAATGCGAACAAAGCCAAAGGCAGGCCAAGGTTGCCTGTATTTCCGAATGTTAGGGGTGCCAGAAACGTGCGTAATTCAAGCCGCATCACCTTAACCAAAACAGCAAAAATAAGCGTTATAACCAGATATGCCGCACAAGAAGCCAGAAAAGTTGCGGCCAACGCGTTGCGGTCAATATCTGCTTTCATCAAGGCGACAAAGACCAGACAGGGCACTGAAAGGGTCATTGCCATCTGGGTTACAAATTGCACCCGATACTCATATCCGCGCTTTACCCAGACAAAGCCGATTAACGCTAAAATGAATACTGGTGCGACGATTTGCAGGACTGTTGTCAATAAGTTCACAGACTGTTTCCCTAATTTGGGTTGATTTTTATGCTAAATATATGGATTAATTGCCTCATACATCTATGGATGCAAGCTGGAATTTGGGGATTCGGTGCTACTGTGCTGCAAGTAAACGCAAAATATGGAATTGGAACGGTGGTTCGTCACCGTAAACACCCGTTTAGGGGTGTGATTTTTGATATAGATCCACAATTTTCTAATAGTGAGGAATGGTGGGATTCTATTCCGGAAGATATGCGCCCAAGCAAAGAACAGCCGTTCTATCATCTGCTGGCAGAAAACGATTCATCTTATTATGTGGCTTATGTTTCTGAACAAAACCTTGTTATGGATAACACAGGCAAGCCTGTTCAACATCCTGAAGTAGAAGATTTGTTTGGCGATATGAATAATGGAAAATACCGTCTTGAAGTTCAGTTGAACTAGGATTTTCCCTACCTAATACCCTAAAGCACAACCATCTTTGCGCGGATCAGATGCGCTTTCTAATACGCCTGTTTCATGGTTGATGTGGATTGATTGCGCGCCACCGATAGCTTCATCTGGTATTGATACAGAATGGCCCATATTGGTTAACTCTGCCCGTACGACATCATTATAACCACTTTCAACTTTCATCACCGTGCCGTCTGCAAAGCAACGCGGTGCATCAATGGCGGTTTGTGTATCCATGCCAAAATCTAGCATATTTGACATAATTCGGGTATGCCCACAGGGTTGATATGCCCCACCCATCACACCAAATGGCATAGTGACTTTACCGTTCTTGCGCAGCATCGCGGGGATTATTGTGTGCATCGGGCGCCGCCCGCCCTTGGCCTCATTCGGGTGGCCCTGTTCAAGTGTAAACCCATGCCCACGGTTTTGAAAGTTGACGCCGAATTTTGCCGACGCAATTCCGGAACCGAATTTATGATATGTCGAATATATTAACGAAACAGACATCTGATCTTTGTCCACTACAGTTATGTAAACTGTATCTTTATGAACGTTTTCACTATTTTCTTTAACATTTAGCACCGCCCGTTTGGGGTCTATTAATGCTGCCAACGCATTAGCGGTATCTGGTGATAACATGTGGTTCAGGCGTGTGGTGTAATCAGGGTCAGCGATAATTCTGTTGCGAGCATCATAAGCCAGCTTTGCCGCTTCGGCCTCTATATGTGCGCGTTCAGACCCTAATGCATCCATTCCAGCTATATCGAAATTTGCCAATATATTATTCAACAATAGTGCTGTGGCGCCTTGGCCGTTTGGTGGATGTTCAACCAATTCTGTGCCTTTATATTCCCCTGATATGGGCTGGGTGTATTCGCAGGCATTATTGGCAAAATCATCCAAAGTATGCACACCACCCAATGCATTAAGTGAGTTCACCATATCCTCGGCAATTTCACCTTGATAAAACCCATCACGGCCTTCCAGGGCAATTCTTTCAAGCACTTTCGCCTGATTGGGTGCGCGAAACACTTGCCCTACGCGGGGGGCTTTCCCGTCTAGCAGGTAGAATTTTCGCGCGTCCCCTTGTGGAAAGTTTTCTGCAACAGCCCAGTCGCGTGCAACACGCGGTGCAACGGGCACGCCAGCGTTCGCATAATAAATCGCTGGGGCTAAAACTGAGGCTAGGCTTAATTTTCCGTAATCTTTTGAAAGACGGCAAAACGCATCTATCGCGCCAGGAATAGTCACGGGTTCTACGCCGTGTATGGGAATGGTTTTATGCCCTGCTGCTCGTAGTTCTTGTGCCGATAAAGCGTTAGGTGCGCGACCCGAACCATTCAGGGCGATTACATCATCTGTACCATTTGGGGATAAAAGAACAAAACAATCACCGCCGATACCTGTCATTTGTGGTTCGCAAATGCCTAGTAATACCGCCGATGCAATGGCCGCATCCACGGCATTTCCACCGCTTTCCATGATTTGTACTGCAACTTTTGCAGCTATTGGGTGCGATGTGGCGCACATACCATTCATGGCAAAAACAGGGGAACGGCCAGGTAAATGGAAATCACGCATTTTTTAACTCCAAAAGATAAAGAAACACCAAAGACCTAAAGTGCATAATCGTCAATATCTATTTGGGGAAAAGTAGTCCTCGGTACCACAACTAAGGTGGGGGCAAAAAAGACGCAGTACCGAGGGAAGCTGTTTTGCTAGCTACCGTATCTTTTTGATGTTAGATTCGGTCATAAGCGAGGAACGAATATGTCTTTTGTTGGGCTTTATTAAAATTCTACAAAAAATTTGAAATTGATGCGATTTATTTTAATTAGTTTTTGATTGAACGTCTTTAAAACGACACAACGCCCCGCTTTTACAAGGGGGGCGCTGCGCTACTCACTACACATACTTACGCGTACTGGTTGTGTTTTTACACATAAAACGTGTCTCTCAGTTGAAGATTGTAAGGCAAAACAAAGAAGTTCACTTAAGGTAAGGTTAACGCACTTGATTTCAATTATTGAAAAATGCAAACTATTTATATGTTTCAAGATGTACGTACGACCCATAAAGACCACGAAAAACTGCCGATTTATTTTCATCGTAAAGAGCTTGCGCTTATTATGTCGCTTTACGGGCGGATGGTTGCAGCGGGCGAATGGCGAGATTATGGAATTTCACCATTGAAAGATGTTGCCATCTTTTCGATATTCAGGCGCACGGCGGAACACCCGATATATCGTATAGAAAAATGTCCACGCTTGTCTGGCAAACAAGGTATCTATGCCGTGATCGGAATGGATGGGCGTATTTTAAAGCGTGGTCATGATCTGAAAACGGTTTTGCGGGTTTTAGAACTAAAAATGATAAAACTGGTAGATTAAACGCGTTTACGGCACGCTATATCAAGACCTTCGTTCTGCAATATACGCGCCTGTGCCTTTTCTAATGGTTCTTTTGCCACGCACATATGATGCGCATTCGCGTGCAAAAGTGTTGCATCATCAACCATAATCCCTACGTGGCCTTTCCAGAAAATTAAATCACCGCGCTTAAGTGGTTCATTATCGCCGAATTCTGTTCCCATTTGGGCCTGCTGCATGTCGCTGTCACGGGGGCATTCTATTGCACTGGCGCGCATTGCCTCTTGTACCAGTGCCGAACAATCAAGCCCTTGTGAACTACACCCACCCCATAAATAACCAACACCTAAAAACTGTTCTGCAACGGTTACAAAATCTGGGGCAACCGCATCTATGACATCAATCGCCTGTTCAGGAATATACCCGCCGTTTTTTAAGTGCCCAAAGCCATCTTTAATGCGGGTTAACTCAAGACGAGCGCCTAAAGAAATTGCTAGGTACGGCACAGATTTCATAGTGGCAGCTGGGTAGATATGTGTGTTTATCGCAGTCACTTTATGTGTGGCATTTATGGTAAGGCCCAGACAGTGATTTTCTACGTAACCAACGTATCCGTCAGAGTCGGTGCGGCCAAATGAAAATCCGCTATCGTTATCGTGTTCTAATACTAAAAATGTATTGCCAAACAATATTTGACGATCAAGTCCGCCATGTGGTTTTTTATAAAGGTTAGCTAACGGAGTTATTATTGATTTCTGCGTGCCTTGAACAAACGCTACCCCATCTACATGACCTTGCAAGCTGCTATGAGCAACATGCCCGTTGCAAAGATATAATCGACGATCAGTCATGGCAGTGTCTTTCTTCAATCACGCGCAATATAGCCCTGATCGATTGGCACGCACCACCATGTGTGCGCCCAGGTTTGGCAACGGGCGTCCAACCGTAAAGATCAAGATGCACAAATTCATCTGCATGCTCCACAAAGCGGCGCAGAAATAATGCGGCAGTTATCGCACCGCCAAAACCCCCTTTTGGGGCATTATCCAGATCAGCCACATCAGGTTCTATAATCGGTTCATAAGGGTCCCAAAACGGCAATCGCCACACTGGATCAGTCTCTGAAACCGATGCATTGGAAATAGCGTTTGCCAAGCTGTCACTATCGGTAAAAAACGGTGGCACATCTGGCCCAAGAGCTACGCGTGCCGCACCTGTAAGTGTTGCCATGCAAACAATAAAATCAGGGCTTTCTTCATCGGCTAAAGTTAATGCATCTGCCAAGACCAGCCGCCCTTCGGCATCTGTATTGTTAATCTCTACAGTCAGGCCTTTGCGCGATGTCAGCACATCTTGTGGGCGAAATGCCCCCGCAGAAATAGAGTTTTCAACCGCAGGTACCAGCAGGCGCAAACGCACCTTCAACTTTAATGCCATAATTAAATGCGCAAGCCCCATCGCATTGGCAGAGCCGCCCATATCTTTCTTCATCAATCCCATCGAAGAGCCAGGCTTTATGTTTAGCCCGCCCGTATCAAAGCACACGCCTTTGCCCACAAGTGTCACTTTAGGGTCGGTGTCATTTCCCCATGTCATATCCAGCAATCGTGGCTGTTGGTCGGATGCACGCCCAACCGCGTGGATCATTGGAAAATTGTTTTCCAACAGGGCGTCGCCCTTGATAACAGATACTTTGGCATCGTGTTCACCGCCCAGTTTTCGAAAAGCTGCCTCTAGCGCATCTGGCCCCATATCGGATGCAGGTGTATTGATTAGGTCGCGGGTTAAAAATTCGGCCGTTGCTAATGCTTCCACTCTTTCAGCGTTAATAGAAGTATCGGGTTTTAATCTGGCTAGTGAGCCTGATTTTGTTTTGTAACGGTCAAATGCATATTGCGCTAACAACCATGATAAACTGGCCTCATGCAATTCTGACTGTTCCAACCCAGAGCCAAATTCATAAACCGCCTCTGGCAGTTTTGCAGCAATAGATGCAGCCCAATACCGACCTTTGGAATGGTCACTTGCCTGCCCCCAACCAGCCAATACGCGCGTTATATTTCCGCCAGTATCGGGCAACGTTAAAACTTGCCCTAAAGCTGCGGTAAACCCATTGGATTTTACCCATGCATTGATTTGGCCGGACTTATCAGAAAGCCAAGTATCTAGGCCATCTGCTTTGATGAAATCAATCGGAATGGCATCTTGGGAATTGCCTGCGAATTTGGCCTGCATTGGGGTGCTCCTGCGTTTGGCTTTTTGACAACCCTAACCAATATTACCCCAGCTTCAAGTATAAGCCTTTATTGATCCATCAAAACCCGGGGAAGTTCAGCCAACTGAAATAAACTGGCCTCACCCAAACATATCATTCTATGGCAAATGGTAGGGGCTATAGCATAATCATTTTGTGCAAGGGCATCTGCTAAATATCCCGCAACGGTCGCAAGACTATCTAACCCAACCTGCGGACTAAGCAACTTTAAACTGTTTGTGGGGCGCCTTGCTGTTTGCCAGTCCTTTTCATGAACGGCTAACTCCAACTGGCAAAGTTTGTCGGAAACCTCGAATAAGACACGTTCAAATACACGTAAACCTTGACCTGTGCCTAATTCAGAAAACAAAATGCGAATTTCTGGATAATTCAATTTTGGTGTTTCCATTGATCGAAACACGATAATATCTGCCATAATAAGTACCACTCGTAACTTCCCAAAAGGTAATCTAGCCGAAATGTAGAAAATATTTCCTAATCAAACCGTACGCAGGCCTTGTATTGTGCTGACAAATCTAGGAAAATTAGGTACACATGGGAATTAAGTGCAGCTATGGATTACATCAAACCTTTACCCTCATTTCTGGCAAATCGGTATCACGGTTGGCGGGCAACCCAGTTTCAGGAAAACAAAGCGTGGTTTGCCAAATTGGTCGACAGTGGTCAGCATCCGCGCACGATGGTTATATCGTGCTGTGATAGCCGTATGCATGTCACTTCGGTTTTTGGTGCGGAAACGGGCGAATTTTTCATCCACCGCAACATTGCTAATCTTGTGCCAAAGTTTGCCCCTGATGGCGATCACCACGGCACTTCTGCGGCTGTGGAATATGCAGTTAAATCATTGGGTGTTACAAATATAATGGTCATCGGTCATTCGCATTGCGGTGGCGTAAACGGATGCCATGATATGTGTTCGGGTAACGCACCTGAACTTGAAGATAAAACCAGCTTTGTTGGCCGCTGGATGGAAATTTTACGCGAGGGCTATGAACGTGTTGCCGCACAAGGTGGCACACGCGAAGAACAAATACGCGCGCTAGAACACGAGTGTGTTTTGGTGTCTTTGGAAAACCTAATGACATTCCCGTTTATCAAAGAACGCGTTGATACAGAAGAGCTGGCTTTGCACGGGCTTTGGATGGATATTCGGGGCGGCGGGCTGGAAGCATATAATCCGAAAAGTAACGGGTTCGAACAAATCTAATCTGTTTCAGGGGTGATTTTTGCTAATGCGGCATAACTTTTTACCTTAAGCGATTTGATGAATGGAAACCGTGTAGAAACATCCTTGTTTGTCTTCCAATCGGTTACTTCTTTCCACCGAACAGATTGTTCTACCCGCGAGTCGTTAACATCGCTTAGCGTTCTTATGTACATCAGGTTTTCATCATCACGTATGAAGCCAAACCGTTTTGGTGCAGCTTTGTGACTAATACCAAATATGTTTTTTTGCGAAGATGTGCCGATCATTGTTAGGCCAAGATTTATAAAGATGTATTTATGGGCCCATAATAGCGGTTTTTTATCCCGTAAACTAAGGGCATATCCACGCGGGAAGGTTATAAAATAGGGTAACTTATCAACATCCAGTGTTCCTTGTGACTGTAAGTTGGTCAAATGTGTTTTAAGGTTCGCAATAAAATCAGTTGAAAGCGCATCATCATCATCCAACACAACTTGGGCTACAGGGTGGTCTGCGCCTGCAATGTTTTTGATTGCCCAAGCTTGGTATCTACGGACATATGCGGGTGGTCCAAACCCTATTGTAAAACGGCTTTCATCCAGATGCTTTGTGCAAAGCTCAACAAGCTTCTCTTTCGCCCAATCGGGCATAAGCTTGCTGGATAAAACGTAATAATGAAAATCTTGATCGGTTTGGGCTTTTAGGCAAGGCAGTGTGATGTTTTCAAACAACCAAAACCGTTTAAGTAATCTGTTTTTATCAAACAGATCATCTGGATTATCGGAGTAATCACTTTTCCACCCCGACTTTCCGAAAAAAGAAAATCGCGTGGAAATTAGAACTTTAGGTATATCAGTAGCCAGTTTTCCGCCCATTTGTTTTCTATGTTAACTTACTGTTGTAATTGAATCATTTCGTCGGGTTAATAGCAACATTATAATAGAACTGACGTAGTTTTAACATACGATCATCATCGAAACGTAGTTGATGTAATATGTAAACCTTTCCTTTAATAGGCATCTATCCACTTATTTTGGTAGGTTATTTTCAAAATCTTTGGGTTTACTGAAAACATGCTATCCTGCTTATGGTTCGGTTATAAAAGGCATTGCCATGCAAATTGTAAAACGCATTTCCGTGAGTGTTTTAATTTTGGTTACTACGCTTATTGTAATCGCATATATGTTGCCACGCACAGTTTCAGTTGAACGTAGCATCGTGATTAATGCGGCCCCTGATAAAATATTTCCGCTGGTGAACAACCAGAAAAATGGTGCGCAATGGTCGCCGTGGTTATCACGTGACCCGAATGTGCAGGTTACCTATTCGGGCCCCGATGCAGGTGTTGGCAGTAAAATGGAATGGGCATCTGATAACCCGAATGTGGGCAATGGATCAGCGACGATTATCGGTAGTGTGGAAAATGAAAGCATTAAGACCGCACTGGATTTTGGCGGTGAAGGAACTGCGGACGCATGGTTTAGTTTTGCGGCACAGGATCAATCCACAAAGGTTACATGGGGTTTCACAATGGACACTGGCCTAAATCCCATAAATCGCTGGATGGGTGTGATGATGGATAAATGGGTTGGCGGTGATTATGCGCTGGGTTTGGCGAATTTGAAAGCTTTGGTAGAAGGGCACTTTTGCATTAACTTGAGCAAGACGCAATCTGGCTAGAAGCCTAGCGAGTTTAGGCCGCCATACCGAACAACTTATACAGATGCTCAATCTCGCCGAGTTGTCCTGGATTAAGTTGATGAATGTGGTTGTTCTTGGTTGCGATTGGTTTCTATACCTTGAAGCGTGGCTTTAGTCGTTCGCAATGTTATAAAGCCACGCATGGGATTAAGCAGTTTCGTCAAAGCCGAATGATCCCCCTGGATCTGGTTGAACATATGTTTCCGATCGACGTGGCGGATTTTATCACCAGGGGGGGTCACGGTGTCGGTTGAATTTCGCCAAAACCTTGCGGCTTTGACACCCCGTCGCGCGGTCAAGCGGAAATCGATAAATCGGATGCTTAATGTAACAGTGCCATTTAATTTAACAAATTTTGGTTCCAAAAATCCCTCGTTCACTATCTTGTTCTGAACGCTTGATTCGTCTCTTTGAAAACTTGAGGCCCTTACGTAATTCTGCATCGGAAGTAAGGGCTGGGTAGTTCAGCTTTTCTTTGGAAAGCAAAACACCTCTTGCACCTGTGGAGCCGTCAAACTGGTAAATGTACATGGTTTCCCATGATGTATGCCCACCGTCGTGCAAGTTTTGGATGTCGGAAACAAAGTTATGACATTGTAGATTTTCCATCAGAAACACGTATTTGTTGGCCATAGCGAACATATTGGACAATGCCACAAAATGGCTCACAGCAGTGTGGACGTGCATTATGACAGCTTGGCTGTACACAAGGTCAGCACGTGGCCAAAATCGCGAATACGGCATGGTAGCATCTAAGACACCAAACGTATCTGAAAGGTCTGGGTGCCTCTTTTGGGCCAGCGCGATCTGTGAATCTCCACGGTCACTGCCTGATGTTTGAATGTCTGGGAAGACGATATTGGCATTGGCAACATGGTCCCCCGCCCCACATCCTATCTCATGGACTGTTTCAGGTTGTAACTGGCCAATCACTTCAAGGATCGCTGAGTGGTTTGGATGGATCCCTCGGTCTTTCGTGCTCAGAATGCCGGTGCTGCGATCGAAGGTCAGATCATCAGGCCCCGCTATCGTCAGGAATTTAGATTCAATATCGTTTTTAAGGCGTCTATGGTAGCTATCGTCCGTGTAGTTTTCCCAATCAAAATCATCGTCATAGTATTTTCTGTTCTTGTAATTCAATCGTTTCAGTAAGCTCATAGCCCTTGCACCACCCTAGCAATTTTTGATCCTTCGTTGGGTTAATTACAGGAGTGGTGTTGGCTTTTCAATGGGGAAGAATTCTCCAATCAGAATACTTGTAAATGGTAGGGTGGGCTTCAGCCCATCACTACTTAAGTAAAATCACCCTTTTTTCAAAACCTTCCGCCCCAACAGCTCTGCGATTTGAACTGCGTTTAACGCAGCCCCTTTGCGCAGGTTGTCAGATACGCACCACAGGTTGATACCGTTATCAATCGTGCTGTCTTGACGGATCCGGCTGATGTATGTGGCGTATTCACCAACGCATTCCGCAGGTGTCATATAACCACCGTCTTCGCGTTTATCGATAACCATGATGCCAGGGGCTTCACGTAGAATGTCGCGCGCTTCGTCTTCATCAAGAAAATCTTCAAACTCAATATTTATAGCTTCTGAATGGCCGACAAAAACAGGTACGCGTACACAAGTGGCCGTTACCTTGATTTTTGTATCAACGATCTTCTTGGTTTCGGCGACCATTTTCCACTCTTCTTTGGTGGTGCCGTCTTCCATGAACACATCAATATGCGGGATCACGTTGAACGCAATATCTTTGGGATAAACTTTTGCAGCCACTTCTTGACCTGGTACATATTTACCTTTGGTTTGGTTCCACAACTCTTCGATGGCTGCTTTACCTGAGCCTGAAACAGACTGGTAAGTTGATACCACAACACGCTTGATAGTCGCGCGATCATGCAAGGGTTTTAACGCCACAACCATCTGTGCAGTTGAACAGTTAGGGTTGGCGATGATGTTCTTTTTAGAATAACCCATGATCGCTTCAGGGTTACATTCCGGTACGATCAACGGTACATCCGGATCGTAACGATATAAAGAAGAGTTATCGATCACAACACAGCCAGCTGCAGCCGCTATCGGCGCATATTGTTTTGTTGCATCAGAGCCAACAGCGAACAAAGCCATATCCCAACCCGTAAAATCGAAAGTGTCCAAATCCTTCGTCTTCAACGTCTTGTCACCAAAGCTACATTCTGTTCCCAATGAATTGCGGCTTGCTAGCACTTCAATTTCATCAATCGGGAACTGGCGTTCCTCAAGAATATTCAGCATTTCGCGGCCTACGTTGCCAGTAGCACCCACGACGACAATACGGTAACCCATGTTCAGGTCTCCTTAGTTAAAGTTTGGACATGTTCCCAAAGGGAACGCGCGGGCTATAGCGCATGTGCGCAGCATTGTGAAATGGCAAAACATTAAAATAGTGCTATTGTGTTGCAAAAGACGAAGGAAAACAGATGAAATTTACCCTAACAGCCATGTTCACGCTGTTTTATACCATATCTGCCTATGCCAATTCCCCCGAAGTGGTTGCAGTGACCGCCAATAAATCTGGCGACACATGGGGATTCTCTGTCACCTTGAAACATACAGATGTTGGCTGGGATCACTATGCCGACGGATGGGGTGTGTATCTGGCAGATGGCACTGAACTGGGCTACCGCGTTCTGGCGCATCCGCATGTGAATGAACAACCGTTCACCCGTTCCCTTGGCGGGGTCACTATACCGAAAGGCACAAAGTCAGTGATTATCCGCCCGCATGATAAGGTGCACGGATGGGGCGAAGATTATACTGTCATACTGAAATGACCAAAACCCCAACCGAATTGCTGGAAGGTGCTTATGACCTGCAAGATGCGCAGGACAACATTGCCTATTACAAAGATTTCGCAACGCAATACGATGCGGGGTTTGCCGATGCGATGGGGTATAATACGCCCTGTGCATTGGCAGAAACCTACCACAAATTAGCAACTGAAACCGACACGCCAATAGCCGATATCGGCTGTGGCACAGGACTGGTCGCCCAAGCACTAAGCCTGCCTAAAGACGCCATTGATGGCTATGATATTTCGCCTGAAATGTTGGATAAAGCCCGCGAAAAGCATCTGTACCGCGCGTTATACACTGCTAATCTGAAACAATCTTTGGATGCTTATCCCAACAATTACGGCGCCCTGATTTCCGTAGGTACATTTACCTTGGGCCATTTGGGGCCACAGGATTTTGGCAACCTTCTAATCTTACTGCGCACAGGTGGGTTGATCTGCATCACTATCAGTGTCGCGCATTTCAAAGCACAGGGCTTTGCTGCATTTTTGGACGGGTTACACGGGTCAGGTAAAATTACCGCCCCGCAAATTCACACAGTACCGATTTATGTTGATAAAACCCACGACCACACCAATGACAAAGCCCATATTCTAAGTTTTCGTAAAGCTTAGCCCTTGCCGTTCCGCGCCCTGTCTGTAATCTGTTCCAATGACCTATTTTGACACCCAGCTAGACGATAAATTCGACCTGTCGAAAACCCGTATTTATACATCGGGCACTCAAGCGTTAGTGCGCCTGTGCTTGATGCAAGCCCAGATCGACCGCGACAACGGTCTTGATACAGGCGGTTATGTCAGCGGCTATCGCGGCTCACCGTTAGGCGGATTAGACCTGCAATTCGGCCGCGCTGAAAAGTACCTGACAGATGCTCAAGTCATCTTTGAGGCAGGCCTTAATGAGGACATCGCCGCCACTGCCATATGGGGCACTCAACAGGCAGAATTGCGCGGCGACGGTAAACACGACGGCGTTTTTGCCATGTGGTACGGCAAAGGCCCAGGCGTTGATCGCTCAGGCGATGCAATCCGCCACGCCAACCTTGCAGGTAGTTCTAAACAAGGCGGCGTATTGCTGTTGATGGGCGATGACCACACGTGCGAAAGTTCTACCACCGCACACCAAAGTGAATATGCGCTGGTCGATGCAATGATCCCCATCCTAAACCCCGCAAGTGTTTCTGAGATTATCGAATACGGCCTGCACGGCTGGGCTTTATCGCGCTTTGCAGGCGTCTGGTGTGGCTTGAAATGTGTAAAGGATAACGTGGAATCGTCTGGCTCTATCGATGTTAGTTTGGATAATTTCCAAACTAAACTTCCGAGAGATTTCGATATACCTGCGGGCGGTCTGAACATCCGTCTAAATGACCACCCTACTGTGCAAGAAGCGCGACTTCACCAGCATAAACTGAACGCAGTTCGTGCCTATGCGCGCACCAACCAACTTGATAAAACCATCTACACGGGTGGCAAATCCCCGAAAATTGGCATCGTTTCCACTGGCAAATCCTATATGGATGTGTTGCAGGCTTTGGACGAACTGGGCATAGACAAAGCCCGCGCCAACAGGATGGGCTTGACCCTTTATAAAGTCGCCATGCCTTGGCCGCTAGAGCCTACCGGCGTCACCGCATTTGCTAAAGGTCTGGATCAAATCATTGTGGTCGAAGAAAAACGCGGACTAATCGAAGATCAATTACGCACCACCCTTTACGGCCTGGATAATCCACCAAACATAATAGGTAAAAAGTCAGAAACGGGTGCGGTTTTGTTTCAGGCAGAACTGGCATTGAACAGTGTCCAGATCGCAGCCGCTGTTGGTGAACGTTTGCTCACTCTAAGGGGTGGTAAATCACTGGCAAACAAGGTTAGTGATTTGAAGGCTCGCTTGGGTGAGGCCCGCACAGAATTACCTGTCGCACGGGGTTTGGTTTTTTGCGCAGGTTGCCCCCATAATTCATCCACCATCCTGCCCGAAGGCGCACGCGGTTTTTCAGGTATCGGGTGCCACTGGATGGCGCAATTTATGGACCGCGGCGTTGAGGGTTACACTCATATGGGGGCCGAAGGCAGCAACTGGATCGGTGAGGCCAAGTTTTCTAATTGCGATCACGTGTTCCAGAATATTGGCGATGGCACTTATAACCACTCTGGCATCATGTCAGTTCGCGCCGCCATAGGCTCTGGCATCAACATGACCTACAAAATCCTGTACAATGATGCGGTAGCCTTAACGGGCGGACAGGTGCATGATGGCGGTCTTGATGCATACGACATCGTCGCCGAAGTGCTGGCCGCAGGTGTGACCAAACTGGAATACGTTACCGAAGACCCAGATCGCATCGATAGATCGCGTTTGCCCAGCGGCATCAAAATTCACCACCGCTGCGACCTACAAAAAGTGCAGGAAGACATCGCCAAGGTAAAAGGCATCAGCGTTATCCTATACGATCAAACCTGTGCATCTGAGGTTCGCAGGCGACGTAAGCGCGGCACCATGCTTGATACCAACAAACGCCTTTATATCAACCCTGACGTTTGCGAAGGTTGCGGCGATTGTGGTGTGCAATCCAACTGTGTCGCCGTGCAACCGTTAGACACACCACTGGGTCGTAAACGCAAAATAGACCAGTCCGTGTGCAATAAAGATTTCACGTGTGCAGACGGTTTCTGCCCCAGTTTTGTCACTGTTCTGGGCGGCACCCCGCGCAAAAACAAAGCGACCCTAATCAATCTGCCAGACTTGCCTGAACCCAAAGCCAAGCCAAGCTTGGACAAACCTTATTCTATTCTTGTCACAGGTGTGGGTGGTACAGGTGTTGTCACCATTGGTGCATTGGTTGGTATGGCCGCACATCTTGACGGTAAGGGTAGCGGCATCATCGACATGGCAGGCCTGTCGCAAAAAGGCGGCTCTGTTTATTCGCACATCAAAATCGCAGACACGCCCGATGCGATCAAAACCATCCGTGTGGCGGATGGATGTGCGGATTTGCTGCTGGGCTGTGACGTGATTGTTGGGGCAGGTAACCAAGCCCTGTCAACGCTATCAAAATCCACGAAAGCATTGGTCAACACCCACGAACAAATGCCGCGCGAATTCGCCTATAACAAAGATTTCACCCTACCCACAGACCTGATGCACAGCCGCATCATAGATACTGTCGGTCTGGCCAACGCCGACTTCGTGGATGCCAGTAATTACGCCACAAAACTGCTGGGCGACAGCATCGGTACCAACCTGTTCATGCTGGGCGTCGCCTATCAAAAGGGCCTTATCCCGCTATCTGAAAGGGCCATTAGCCACGCGATTGACCTTAATGGCGTGGCAGTTGAAATGAATAAAAACGCCTTCACGTTGGGCCGCCACTGGGTGCAAGATGCCAGCCGTATAGATGCGCTTTTTCCTGTGGTAACCGAACAGATTGATCCGCAAACTCTTGATGAGGTTATTGCCGATCGTATGGCCCGCCTGACCGCCTATCAAAACGCGAAATACGCAGATCAATACAGCACCTTCATGGCAAAGATTTCAGATAAACCCTATGCCACCACCGTGGCCCGCAACCTATACAAACTGATGGCCTATAAAGATGAATATGAGGTCGCCCGCCTATACACCGACCCATTCTTCATGGCAGGCCTGCAACAACAGTTCACGGGTGATCTAAAACTAAAAGTATCCCTCGCCCCACCGCTACTATCACGCCCCGACCCCGTCACAGGCAAAGCGAAAAAAATCGAATTCGGCGCATGGATTTTTCCAGCTTTCAAGGTTCTGAAATCCCTCAAAAGCTTGCGCGGTACCCCGTTTGATCCGTTTGGATATTCAGAGGAACGCCGTAAAGAACGTGCGTTGATTGAAGACTACAAAACGATGGTTCTTGGCATTAAAGAAGATGCAGAACCAGAAACCGCATTTGAACTGGCTAACCTACCAGAGGCCATTCGGGGGTTCGGACATGTGAAGGCTGCGAGTATTGTGGATGTTGAAACACTCAAAAGCGGTCATCTGAGTGAAATTGTCAGATGACTGGTTTGAGCCCAAATTAACATTGCATTAATGCGTAATTTGAGGTCTGTTTATTTTATGACCACTCATGTTAATTCCATTTTTAAATTCCAACCACGTTGGAAAGAGTTACTAGTTGTTAACGGCTTTGATGGGGAGTTTAACCTTGAGTATTCAATGGGTATTCCAACTATCTACCTTCCTACAGAAGTAGTTTGGCTCCAAAATGCGCCAGAATGGGCGAAGAACTATTATACTGAATTAAAAACTGAACTTGAAATATGGTGTGAACAAAACGACTTACCACTCGTTATCGAAGCAAAGGCATGGATTGAGTTCAATAAATCATAATATATTGAGTGATATGTTATAAATGTCCGTTTTGTCCCGCATTCCTGCCATTAGCCCTGATTTTCTGAATGTCTGCTATTCAAAGACGATCATCGGAGTGAAATGGTCAAATGACTTGATAAAACCCCGAGTGACATTCGACTGTCAGCTTGGCTTAGTCCAACGATGCTCGATATTCATAAGGCCTGAATCCGTCTCGATTTCCCGACAAATCTCAACCAATCCTTCCCGCTTATAAAACCGTAGCGCATCACTGTTCTTTTCATACGCCCATACGGTGATCCAGTCGCGGTTCTGTTTTGCCTTATCCAGCAAACCCTTGCCGATGCCTGTACTTCGCACCTCGGATACCACGTAGAGTGCGCCAATATTGTCAGGCCCATCGTCAACGCCACGGGTACAAAACCCCACGATGCGGTCGTGGGTTTCCGCAACCCAGACCAAATCATTCTTGAATATATCAATCCAAAAATCCTGCATCGGTTTCAGATCATCCAGCCCTGCCATCCACGGTGTCTCATTCGCCCAAGCGCGCAGTATGTTGACGCATGCAATGGCGTCAGATTTAATTCCAGATCGGATATGATACGTCATGGAAACGGCAATAAGGCGTAATTAGCGCACGGTCAAATTAGGTGTTTTACAATAACCAATTTTAGGGTGGATTTTTTAGAATAAAGTAAATAATTTCAATACCTTAACTATGTGTCCTAACTGGGACATTTGAATCTCACAAACATATGATGGCAAAAAGGCCGCTCATTATAAGCAGCCTTTTGATGAATATCGGTGTGCTAAATATTAGCTTCCTAGCTGTGCATCCAGTAGTTTTTTGAGCGCGCCATAAGATTGATTGCCATGACTTACATCATTAATCAGCAAGGTTGGTGTTGAATTCACACCGTCAGCCTCGGCGTTTTTTTGAAATTCGGCAACCAAAGCTTTGGCCATAACGTCATCTTGTAGACATGCGACCATATCTTCGTTTTTCAAGCCTGCAATACGACCGATTGTGTATAGATTTTCTGCGATTTCAGCACCGCTTCCTTTTGTCCATTCGCGCTGACGTTTGTATAACATGTCGGATATGCCAAAGTATTTTTCTGGCCCGCCACAACGCGCAAGCATCCCACCCCACAGACCCAAACGGTCAAAGTAGACTTCGCGGTAAATAAATTTGATTTTGCCTGTGTCAATGTAATCTGTTTTCAGGCTTGGCATTACATTGGTGTGAAAGCTTGCGCAGTGTGGGCACGTAAAAGAAGCGTATTCTTTCAAGACGACACTGGCATCAGGGTTACCAAGAACCATTTCCACAACCTTAACATCTTGTGCGTGGGCCATTTGTGCAAAGCCAGTTGAAGAAGCTGCGGTTGCCGCAAGACTGTATTTAATAAACTCTCTGCGAAACATGGGGGATTACCTTTATATATTTTTGTTCTGTTTGATGTTTTTACCTAAACGGGCCAGGGCATCTTTCAAGTCTTGATTGGCAACATTTTCAACAGTTGTGTCAATGTCTTTAACAGCCTTGGATGAAAGAGGCATGGTTTGTTTGGGGTGTTCAAGTGCGGATTGGGTATCATTAAACCCGATCTGCGCAGTTTGGGTGATTTTGATTTTGCTGATGGCACTATAGCCATAACAGGCATTAACACGTTCAATGATCGCAGGGATTTGCATCTGCAAAATGGGTGCGCTGGCCCCAGTGGTTAAAACAGTCAAGGTGGCCCCCAAACCGTCACGTGCGTAATTCACTTTCACGGGTTGTGCGATTTTGGCGATACTGGCGCCTACGAATTCGGCCCAATGGGTTAATAGCCGTGTTTCAACAAAGCCGCGTTTTTCAGAAACTTTGCGAATTTGCGTAGCTAAAACACCACCCGTGCGTAAAAAACCACGTGATTTACGCTTTGCCGTATAGGGCTGTGTCGTTTTATGTTCTGCGGTTCTTGCCATCGTTTCCAAAATGTTCATTCATGGGCATCTTACGCGTGTGGGGCCAAGTTTCCAGCGTATAACTGTTAAAAAGGTGATAAAAATTGCGTGATGAGACGGTAACATATTCTACGAAATTGTTGAACTGGTATGATGCAAATGCCCGCTCTATGCCATGGCGTGTTACCCCGAATGATAGAGTAGGTGGGGTTATTCCTAACCCGTACCATGTTTGGTTATCCGAAATTATGTTGCAGCAAACAACCGTTGTCACTGTGCGGGATTATTTTGTGGAATTTATCACGCGCTGGCCAAGAATTACCGACTTGGCCCGAGCGAAAGATACAGATGTGATGGCAGCATGGGCGGGGCTTGGCTATTATGCGCGTGCGCGTAACCTTTTGAAAACAGCACGAATTGTGGCGTTTGAAAAGGGTGGATGTTTTCCCAATGATGCGCAAGATCTGCAAGGTTTACCGGGAATTGGGCCTTATACTTCGGCTGCGATTGCGGCTATTGTATTTAATCAACGCGCCTCGGTTTTGGATGGTAATGTTGAACGCGTGATGGCGCGATTTCATTTGATCGAGGCACCACTGCCTGGCAGTAAAGAGACCTTGCGCAATTTGGCGGTTGGCATGTTGCCAGATGCACGATTTGGTGATTATGCGCAGGCGATAATGGATTTGGGTGCGACGATCTGCACACCTCGTAACCCGTCCTGCGGGATGTGCCCTTGGGCGCAGGGATGCAAAGCGCGGGCTAGGGGTGTGGCGCAAGATTTACCCAAAAAAACCGCTAAGTCCCCAAAGCCCACCAGATATGGCACTTGTTTTGTCGTGCTACGTAAAGATGGTGCAGTATTGCTGGAACGTCGCCCTGACAAAGGGTTGCTAGGTGGCATGCTGGGTTGGCCGGGGGGTAGCTGGACTGACCAAATGCAGATAACAGAGCCACCGTTTCAGGCAAATTGGCAGAAGCTGCCAGAAGAAGTGCGCCACACGTTTACACATTTCCATCTGAAATTAAGGGTACAATACACAAGTGTGGAAGTTGATTTTAATCAAACAGTTGGGCAATTTATTATGCTAGATATGTTTGATGCAAATGATTTGCCAACGGTGATGCGTAAGGTCTGGAAGCTGACTTTACCTGCGGCGTGACGTTATGTTTGATCTGTCATGTGGATGATATATGGTTGTGATAAAAAAGGGCACCAAAATGCAAAACACAGGGTTTAAGGCAGCATTACCGTTCTGGATATCATTAACAATGGTAGTGGTTGTCATTCTGTCTGCTTATCTAGGTGGCGGGTGGTTACTATTAACCCCTGCTTATTCATTCTGGGGCATGGCTGTAATTGACCGTTTTGTTGGGTTAGAGCTGAATGATAAAAATCCTGATACGCCCGCTACGGATTTATTTTGGTATCGGTTAGTTACACTTGTTTGGTTTCCGATTGAGTTTGTTCTGGTTTTTGCCGGCATTGCTTTTGTAAGTTATTCTGACCACCTAATGGGTGCTGAAAAATGGTTTTTTATGGTGAGTATCGGGTTGATTACAGGTGCCACAGGTATTGTTTATGCGCATGAATTGATGCATCGGAAAACTAAAATTGAGCGGCATTTGGGTGATGCGCTTATGGCATTGGCTTTATATGGGCATTTCAGGTCTGAACATTTACTGGTGCATCACAGTTATGTTGGTACGCCAAAAGATGCGGTAACTGCACGTTATAATGAAGGGTTCCACAGATTTTTACCACGTGTTTTGCATGAATGCTTCAGTTCTGCGTGGCATGTGGAAAAGGCAATGCTTGCCCGTAAAAAACTATCGGCCCTTCACCCCAGTAATCCATTTTGGAAATACGCAACCTTGCAACTGATATTCCTGTTACTTGCATTTGCGGTAGCAGGTTGGTTGGGCGTTGCGTTTTTCATCGTACAGGCCCTAATTGCCATTACTTTGCTAGAGGCCACAAATTATGTAGAGCATTACGGCCTGACGCGTGAATATTTAGGGGATGGTAAATATGAGCATGTGAAGCCGCACCATTCTTGGAATTCTGCCTATAAAGTTACCAACTATCTGTTGATTAACCTGCAACGCCATTCAGACCATCACTATAAACCAAACAGGCCTTACCCTTTGTTGCAAAACTATACAGAGGATGAGGCACCGCAACTGCCCAGAGGTTATACTTTAATGGTTGCGATTGCGATGTTTCCACCCCTTTGGAAGAAGATCATGAACCCGCGTGTAAAAGCTTGGCGACGTCAGTTTTATCCTGATATTGAAGATTGGCATGACTATAACAAAGCCTTAAATCCCGCCCCAAAATAAAAAAATCCCCACCACAAAGGGCGGGGAAGTTAGGCTTAATGTCAAAACGGCGGGGTTTTGACATTCGCGGTAGTGGGTTTTAGACTTGCATCTCGGCGCGGATTTGCTGACGTAGCAAATCAATCGGGATGTTTTTACCTTCTTTGCGAAAGCACCAATATGTCCATCCATTACAAGAGGGGGCACCCTCTAGGGCTGCACCAACCTGATGGATTGATCCTTTGGTATCATGGGCAATTAATGTACCATCTGCGCGAATTTTGGCAGAGTGGCGGCCATTTAGGGAATGTAGTTTTTCACCTGGTATTAACATACCGCGTTCAACCAGCTGGCCGAAAGGTACGCGGGGTTCAGCACGTTTTGATATGCTGACTTCCAGTGATGATTTATCAAGTGTGCGAATAGATTTGATACGTTTTAGCGCTACTTCGCGGTAAGATGCTTCGCGTTCAATACCGATGAAATTACGGCCTAATTTTTTAGCAACAGCACCTGTGGTGCCAGAACCAAAGAACGGATCAAGGATTACATCACCAACGTTGGTAGAGCCAACAATCAGGCGGTGCAACAACGCTTCTGGTTTTTGCGTAGGATGGGCTTTGTTGCCATCTTTGTCTTTTATGCGCTCATGGCCGTTACAAATCGGAATTACCCAGTCAGACCGCATTTGAACGCCATCGTTTAGGGCTTTTAAAGCTTCGTAGTTAAAGGTGTTTTTGGATTTTTCAGACTTTGACGCCCAAATCATAGTTTCATGGGCATTGGTCAAACGGACACCACGAAAATTAGGCATCGGATTGGATTTGCGCCAGATTACATCGTTAAGTATCCAAAAACCCGCATCTTGCAAGGCTGTGCCTACGCGGAAAATATTGTGGTATGAGCCGATGACCCATATCGCCCCGTTAGGCTTTAAAACGCGGCGCGCGGCTTTTAGCCATGCACGTGAAAATTCATCATATACTGCAAAAGATGCAAATTGATCCCAGTCGTCATCGACGGCATCAACTTTTGAATTATCAGGGCGATGCAAATCGCCTTTTAATTGCAGGTTATAAGGGGGGTCTGCAAAAATCAGATCAACTGAATTTTCGGGAAGTGCGTTCATCGCTTCCACACAATCACCAGACAATATCTGGTTCAAAGGCAAGGGATTCCCGCCGCTGGTCTTGGTATTCGTCATTATTTACTGCCTCATTGCGCTTTTCGCGTCGTTGTTGAGGACTAAGATGATTCATTAAGGATTCCGCGTCAATTTCTTTTTTAATCAATAGGTTGCCTAATTTTTGCCATACAAGATGTTGTGTATGGGTTTGAAGGAACGTCTATGGTGAGTTGTTACCCCTAGTGATTTTAACCCTTCTTGATGTTGTTTTGTGCCGTAACCCGCGTTGGTTTCCCAGCCATAGCCCGGAAACTGTTGCGAAAGGGCAACCATCATTTGATCTCGTGTCACCTTTGCAACAATCGAAGCAGCAGCAATACTAAGAGATTTAGCATCTCCTTTGATAATAGTCTTGCTAGAGCAGCTCAGGTTATTCGGGGTTTTGTTGCCGTCGATCAGGGCAAAGTCAGCAGGTTTTGCCAGACCTGCAACGGCTGTTTCCATCGCCAGTAGGGATGCCTGTAGAATGTTTATCTTGTCAATTTCTGTCACTGAAACATGCGCAATAGAAACATCTGCGGTGGCGCATATTTGAATGTACAAAGCATCACGCTTCTTTGCAGACAGCTTTTTGGAATCGTCTAACCCTTCGGGAATATTATCAGGGTCAAGCACGACGGCGCATGCAGTAACGGGGCCGGCCCAAGGCCCGCGCCCGACCTCATCAACACCGGCGATACGTGCGGATGTGCCTAATGAGGTGAATATTTTTTGTTCGTGTTCAAAATTTGGCATGTGGGTTGTTATGATCAGTTTGTTGGAATTGTCTACGCCTAAGACAAAAAAGAGGCGCCATTTTGGCGCCTCAGTATGGGGACAGGTTAAGTGTTATTTTTCGCTTTCGCGCCATTTATATGGCTGGTTGTACGTGGCCTGATTTCGGTGAGCGTTCTTGTGGTGCTTGTTGTAATGCCGCGAGTTCTGATGACTATTGTGATTATGTGCATTGTGATTGCCGTTGTGATTATGCGCATTATGGTTGTTATGATTACGTGACCGCGAACGGTGCTGTTCCAAACATTTACGCGAATAGAAAGTTTTCCAGCCACCGTGGGTATATTTTTTGCGTAAACATGTTTTAGGGCGGTGCCTATTATGTATAACGCGTGGCTGACGATGCTGGTAGTTATCGTAATGGGTCACTTCTTGGCGTGCACGTTTGCGTTTTTTAGCACTATGTACAATCACACCAATAGCAGCGGCACCAAGTAATATCTGTGCTAAACGATCACCGTCACTGGCAGCAGCGACTGGTGCTGTGGTGAAAGTGGTAATTGCGATTGCGCCTGCGATTACGGCGGTTGTGAATTTTGACAGTTTCATTTTGTTTCCTTTCCAGCGGATCGATATGTTCGTGATCCAGTTAGGGCATTTGGCCTGAAACCTATGTGGGGCAAATCGGGAAAGTTAAGCAATTACGACGCACTGTTATTGGATAACATGCAGGATTTATGGCTTGGTTATTGAATATCATTCTGAAAAAGACCAAGTTGAGCCTATGAAAAACTTTATGATAAAAACTGCCCTTGTTGTGGGCCTTAGTTTGGCGGCTAATACCCCTGTATTCGCCGCGCAAAATTGCTTTGTTGATTACAAAGCAAAGCAAAGCTCTGGTGGGTTGAAATTGCATTACGGTGTAATGAAAATCCCGTCACAGGCGTGTTCAAATAACGCGGCTGCACAAAAAATTGTTTCAAAAAGATTAGCTAACAACGGCTGGAAGCTGTTAAGAATTATGTCAAGATTTGACAATTCAGGACTTTCACAAAGGCAAGGGAATGCTGGTGCGTACTTCCTTAAATACTGAGAACAGTAATTTTAAACCGCGTTCATTTGCGCTTTGGGGTAGCTTGTTGATTATCGGGTTGCTTTTAATTGCATCTATCGTTTTGTTTCTAAACTTACCCGATGCGAATATGTTCAATGATCGTGTTGAACGCATATTTATTGAGAACGATGCGCTGACCAGCCCGAACGAAACTAAATTGCTGGAAATACTGGCACAATCTGGCACCAGCTTTGCCGAAGTTTTGCAAGGGTATCGGTTTATTATTTTCGTGCTGCTTGTTCTGGCTTCTGCATTGTTAATTTCTGCATTATATTTCTTGATTACCAATTACGGGCTTAGTCAGCGCATGACTGAAATAGAACGAGCTGGTATTCATATCACCAGTCTGGTGGTAAACCGTGATGAACGGGTGGTTCATATTAACAACATGGAGTTCGAGCTGACTGAGGCTATTTGCGAAACCCTGTCTGTATTATGTGAAGCGCGGTTGGATGATGAGGTTATTTCAGGCTCTGACCTAGAAGCGATGATAAATGGCAAAAACAAGGTTGATAGTGATGAAGCTGCAGGTGCCACACGCATTAAACGCCTGCGCGACCATTTGGGTAATCAAATGATGTCGCAACTGCTGATTAAAAACATCAGCCGCAAAGGGTATATGTTAGCGATTGAAAAAGATGTAATTAAGATGATCTAGTTAGGCTAACCCCTAACTTTCAAAACGTGTTGCTGCGTGGGTGTCTACTGTATTTTATTCGCGTTCAGCGGGCATGACAGATAAACACCAAACTCCTTTCCTACATCACAACTGACGCGGGCATGAACCTTGCCCTGACGGTCTAAGAACCGTTGATTGTCTTCAACAGGGAAAATACCTTCGTGCCAGATATTTGGGTGGATGTATAAACTACGGCTGCCATCGCACCAAAAGGCCACGACTTTTTCAGGCGATAGATCATCACCTGGCAAAGCTACAGGCACAATAAACGGTTTGTTGTCCAACGGGTGAAATAATTGCCCCCCATCGGGGTGGTAATTCATATGCCACAACAGGACTTGATCGCGTGGTACAGTCGGTTCTACAGCGGATGCATGTTGCGGATCAGCACTCCAGCCTAGCACATAATTGCCATTTACCGCTTCATTGGCACCGTAAAGGACATCACCTTTCCAATAGCCGTGGAAAATACCTTCGACAAAGCCCCCTTCATCGCCTGTGCCCTCATCAATAGGTCGCCAATCTGGTGCAGGCCGGCGTACAATCTCGATCTCAAACGTATCAGGATCATCAACAAGGCAGCCATACTCTTTGACACTGTGGTCTGTGGCACGGATCAACGGCACTTCATGCCAAGGCAGCGAAGGTTTTTCACTGGCCTCAAAAATATATTCCGGTGCATTCATTAAACGTCCCCCTCAAAATGTGTGTCCACAACGCGTTGAACCATAGGCGCATAATGTGAAAACGGTTTCGTTTCTAAATCATCGCGTTTCCCAGCGTCATCATAATAGCGGACTTTTACGATTTCTTTCAGGTTGGGGTTTTCTTCAAATTCTGCGACTTCATCCGCACTCATCGGTCCACCCTGCAAGTTCAGTGAATGAATTGAGGCCTCGGATAGACGTTTAAGGTAGGATGGTTTTGCCGCGCATAAGTAGCGTTTGGCTGCCACGTGGTAGCGTACACAATCGGTTACAAGGTTTGGAAAGAACGGCCCTAACACTTCGGCACCAGCGTCTTCGTGAAATTTATCGGTGGTATCATCCATACTGAACGTACCAAATTCAGAAGTGAAATGGCCGATGTCATGCAGCAACGCAGATACAATGATAACTTCTGGTTCACCTGCTTGTTCGGCAAAATGAGCCCCTTGCAACATGTGTTCTGCCATTGTGACAGGCTCGCCCAAATACTCTTCTCCGCCACGTCGGGTGAATATGTCACCTAGAAAGGCGACGATATTTTCAGGGGTTAATGTGGTATAATCTGGCTTACTCATGCGGCTACCTCTTGGTTTTGGGCTTCCAGTGATGCAAGCGTTGAAAGTAAGCCGTCTTTATCGGCGTAACACCCTTGTAACCAACGCGTGCCAGCCCCTGAATAGGCTTTGCGGGCGTGTAATACGCGGGTGTTGTCAACTATAAAGCATTCGCCAGGGTTAAGTCTAAATGTGACCTCCATGGCTGTTTCATCAATGATTTCACCCAAACGGCGGTATGCGTCATAATAGGTTGCCATATCTTTGAAAGGTACATCCGTGATGGCGGCGGTTGAGCGATTGTTAAAGCGGATGCCGATCAATTCACCATCAGGGGAGAGCTCGATCATTGGGCGGCGGGAACGCAGAACAACACCTTTTTCACCCGCATATTCGAAGCGTGCACAATATTTCGACAAAACATCAAACCATTCAGGGTTTTCTTCGCGCAAACGTTCTGCGGCGCGAAACCCGTCAACAACCATGTTTTCACCACCTGCAGCTGAACTTTCAAGGCAGTAAAGTACTTGAATGGATGGCACTGGGTCGCGGTAAGGGTTGTCGGTATGTGCTTGTAACCCTAGGCCCGTATAAGCCAAATTTGTCGGGTTCACTTCGGTACGCACTTCAAAAAACATGCCGTAGTTTGTTTCACGTGTGTAGCCAAACATATCGACCACCTTCATCAACGATTGATCTTCTATTGGGCCGCCTATGAGTTTACCAAAACCGTAGCGGGCCACTTTGCGTAACCAGTCGCGTAATCCTGTAGGGTTGTTTTGGATTTCTGCAAAATCAGCTACTGGCACTGCATTCATCAGGCCCGCATCCCAAGTTTCAATATCAGGGGAAACCCAGCCGGATGCGCATTTTTCTGCGCAATCATATGAATGTGCCACCAACCAGTCGATGTCATACTCAACCGTTTTGTTTTCTGGTTGAAATGTCAGGGTAACCGTTTGGTCTTCAATTTTAGCCACTTCTATATGAATGTCGTTTGGAATATCGCGCAAAGCGATCAAACGCTGGCCATTACCAGGTGCGCGCGTTTCGCTATCCCACGCATTGTCACGCAACCAAATGGCATGAAATTTAACGGGTGCTGTGCTGTCTACCATAAGGGTTGCTATGCGTCCGTTTTCGCTTAAGTCAATTTTGTGCATTGTAATCACCATTTTACTAGATTGGATAATGTACATGTTTTACAAAGTAAGGCATAATTACAAATTAGGAATATATAGTCTTAGGGGTGGTTTTAATTATGAGTAAAAATAAGATCGATAAGCTGCCGTTGGAATGGGTGCGGGTGTTTGAGGTTGCTGGAAGGTTAGGGAATTTCACCGCAGCAGCGGTCGAGATTGGGCTGACGCAAGCAGCAGTCAGCCAGCGTATTCGTAATTTAGAAAGCCTGATCGGGGTAGAATTATTTACCCGTCAGGCACGCGGTGTGACGTTAACGGTCGAAGGAGAGGCTTGGCTGCCTTATGTTACCAACGCACTGCAAGGTTTAAACCGAAGTGCGGATGATCTGTTTGGAACTCCGTTAAAAAAAGTAATCGTTTCTGGGGCAGCTTCTGTAATACAGTTGTGGGTAGTGCCACGTTTAGCGCAATTAAGTGGTAAGGCTAATTATCAAATTTCATTAAGTACAGTTAATGTTGAGGGTGATTTTTTACGTTCCCAAGCGATGGGTGAAATTAGATACGGGGACGGAAACTGGCCCGAAATGCGCCGTGAACGTCTGTTTAAAGAATCACTGTCACCAATGGTGGCGCCTAGGCTTTTACAATCTGGGGTTGCTTGGTCAGAGCTGCCATTTATTGCAGTATCAGGCCCACGCCCTGGCTGGCATGAGTGGGCAGAGCAAACTGGGCATCATACACCTTCTGTTCCGATATTAAGGTTTGATAGCTTTGTATCCGCATATGCGGCTGCTATTGCAGGGGCGGGTGTGTTGCTGGGGTCAGTGCCGCTTTGCACCCAAGCATTGGCCGATAAATCATTGGTTAGAGTATCAACTGGTACCTTAACGCATGATGCCGGTTACTGGATGACATCGAAAGAGGGTAGGTTGCCCAACAGGCAGTGGGAAGATTTGTTGGGTTGTTTTACGGCTGTATGAACATAAAACGTTTACTCTTGTTCGTTTAGAACCTTTTTGGCGGCTCGAAAACATTCCAACGCTTGTGGTACGCCGCAATAAATTCCGATGACATGGATAATGGCGCGGATTTCGTCCTGAGTTACACCATTATTAATAGCCCCACGACAATGCAATTCCCATTCGTGCATCTTGCCCAAAGCCCCAATCATGGAAAGGTTCATCATTGAACGGGTTTTGGCGTCAATAACATCATCACCCCAACCAAATCCCCAACACCATGCGGTCATGGCTTCTTGGAAAGGCCGGGTAAAATCATCAGCTGCTGCAAGATTGTCTGCTACATATTCTGCACCAAGTGTTGCTTTACGTTGCTCTAAACCTTTAAGAAACAAATCCTCATTAAATGTGTCGGTCATAGTTTATCCTTTAAATTTAGTGTGCAGTTTTGTTTAGGCGCGTAATCGGTGTGCGTAAAGGTAATCATAATACGGTTTTATTTTATCGTAAACTTCTTGCACATGTGCGGGGGTATCCGATAATTCTACACAACGGCGTTCTTGCGGTTTTAACTCATCCGAATTACGCAGGTTTGCATGAAACGGGTCGCCATCCAACCAACTGACTTCATCACGGGCACCTAGAAAATGTTGGGCGGCTTAGGCTGCAATGATAACATTCTGAATAATTTTAACGCTGACTTTCCAATTGCAATCTTCAGGGATTTCCACCCACTCCAGTGGTTTAGCTTGCGCATTGTGCGGCAACCATTCTCCCAATTCATTGAGTGTATTTGGAAGCTAGTCACCTATCGGATTGGCGCTATTACCCAAGTTGATTAATCTGACAATACTCCCCATCCGCCACCGCCGGGTGTTTTCATTTGAAAAATATCACCTTTATTAATCTGTGTGCTGTCGTTGCCTTGTAGTTTCTCAACCGTTCCGTCGGTTCTGTAAACGCTGTTTTTACCGATTTTACCTGGTTCACCACCATCCCCGCCAAATGCTTGGGTGATGCGATGTGAACAAAGTGTCGTCACGGTAATTTTTTCAAGGAAACGGATACGTCGTGTCAGGCCATTACCGCCTGCCCATTTGCCTGCACCGCCTGATCCGTGGCGGATAGAAAACTCTTCTACTTGGATCGGAAAGCGGGTTTCCAACACTTCGGGGTCGGTCATTAACGTATTGGTCATATGTGAATGCACCGCATCTGCGCCGTTAAAGCCTGGGCCTGCGCCTGTTCCGCCTGCAATGGTTTCATAGTTCTGGAACTCTTCATTGCCCCAGACGAAATTATTCATCGTGCCCTGACTGCCTGCCATGGTTTTCAGCGCACCATACAGACAATCGGCTATTGCTTGGCTGACCTCTGTATTGCCCGATATTACTGCCGCCGGATAGATGGGGTTAATCATTGAACCTTCTGGTGCAATGATTTCAATCGGTTTCAAGCAACCTTCGTTCATCGGGATGTCTTGGCCAACAAGAGTGCGAAAAACATACAAAACAACCGCGTGGCAAATCGATAGGGGTGCGTTGTAATTACCGAAATGTTGATCGGATGTACCCGTGAAATCCACCACGGCTGAACCGTTTGCCTGATCTACGGTTATTTTCACTTCTAGGTGCGCACCGTGGTCTAGCGGATAAACGAAATGGCCGTCTTTCAGTTGGCCAATCACGCGGCGCACGGAAGCTTCTGCATTGGCTTGCACATGGCGCATATAGGCCAGTACGGTATCTTTGCCGAAGTTGGCAATCATACGGTGAACTTCCTTGATGCCAGTGGCATTGGCCGCAACCTGCGCTTCCAGATCGGCGATGTTCTGGCTGATATTGCGGCAAGGATATTTGCCCGAGGAAAGAAGCTTATGTATTGCATCAAGTCGCAGTTCGCCATTTTCGACCATTTTGAAATTGTCGATAAGGACGCCTTCTTCATCGATATGGGTGCTGTCAGGTGGGGCTGAACCAGGTGTGCGCCCGCCGATGTCCGCATGGTGACCACGTGAACCGACATAGAACAAAATTTCAGTGCCATCTTCGTCAAAAACAGGTGTAATTACAGTGACATCGGGCAGATGGGTGCCGCCGTTGAATGGCGCGTTCAGCATATAGCTGTCACCTGCTTTCATCTTACCTTCGTTCATGCGGATAATGGTGCGGATACTTTCACCCATTGAACCCAGATGCACAGGCACATGCGGCGCGTTGGCCACCAGATCACCTGTGGGGTCAAACAGGGCGCAGGAAAAATCTAGCCGTTCGCGGATATTTACCGAATAGGCGGTATGGGCCAGTGTTGTACCCATTTGTTCTGCGATCGACATGAACAGGTTATTGAACACTTCCAGCATCACAGGATCGGCATCTGTACCAAGCGCGTGCTCTGATTTGCGTTCTTCGGTGCGTGTGACAATCAGATTACCCAAGGCATCACGCTTCGCACTCCAACCATCCATAATTAGGTTGGTGCCTGTTGGTTCAGTTACAATCGCTGGGCCTTTTATTGCGGTATTATTTGCAATGGCATCGCGGTGAATTAGGGTTGAGGGCTTTGTTACCCCGTTGGTGAACAAAGGCACTGTTGTGGCTTTACTGTCGCTTGCAAGAGCTACGGGTGCATCGGCTTTGTCGGCCATTTCACCTACGGCTTCAACTGCCAGCATGTCGATTTTAATCTTGCGGTCGGCGGCAACAAAGCCAAAGCGTGCGTGATGCGCTTCTTCAAAAGCGGCTTTGATCTGGTCAACATTGCCAAAGGGAACTTGTAACGCTTGATGCGAGCCATCATAGCGCACGTGTACGGTTGCAGCTGCAGAGATGTCGCTTTTTGGAACGCCCTGTTGCAAGATTTCTTTTGTCGCATCTGCGGCAAGTATATCCAGACGTTCTTGTGCGGTATCCAGTTGCGAAAGCGTCAGGTCAGCCTGCTCTTCACGCAGAGCGCGCACATCGGCCAACCCCATACCAAGTGCGGATAATACGCCTGCAAACGAGTGGATGAATACGCGTTTCATGCCCAAAGCATCGGCCACGCGGCAAGCATGTTGACCGCCTGCACCCCCAAAAGACACGAGCGTGTATTCGGTTACGTCATGACCACGTTCAACGCTGATTTTTTTCACTGCACGGGCCATGTTGCCCACTGCGATTTGCAAGAAACCTTCGGCGGTTTGCTCAGCTGACAGTTGCGGCATACCCGTTTCTGTGGAAATTTGGGCGGCAAGGGCGGTGAATTTTTCACGCACCACATCTGCATCCAGCGGCAGATCGCCATTCGGCCCAAAAACTTTGGGGAAATGGTTAGGGTTCAGACAACCAAGCACGACGTTACAATCGGTCACTGTCAAAGGGCCACCACGGCGATAACATGCGGGGCCAGGGTTGGCACCCGCACTTTCAGGGCCGACTTGATAACGGCCGTCTTGGAAGGTCAGGATCGAACCACCGCCTGCGGCAACGGTGTGAATGTCCATCATGGGCGCGCGCATGCGCACGCCTGCAACCTCGGTTTCAAACGAGCGTTCCAAGGTGCCTGCATAGTGGCAAACGTCGGTAGATGTGCCGCCCATGTCAAAGCCGATGATTTTGTCAAACCCTGCCTGAGCTGCGGTGGCAACCATGCCGACAACGCCGCCTGCGGGGCCTGACAGGATAGAGTCTTTGCCTTGAAAAATGTTGGCCTGTGTCAGACCACCGTCAGATTTCATAAAGAACAACCGTTCACAACCGCCATTTTCTACGTCAAGTGCCGTTGATACCTGATCTACGTATTTGCGCAATATAGGTGACAGATAGGCGTCAACAACTGTGGTGTCTCCGCGCCCGACTATTTTGATTAAGCGTGATGTTTCATGGCTGGTCGAAATTTGGGTAAAGCCTATGCTATGTGCAATTTCGGCAACGCGCGCTTCGTGCCCTGCGTTTAAATAAGCGTGTAGAAACGCGATGGCGATGCTGCGATACCCTGCGTTATATGCTGATTGAAGGTCACCAGTAACTGCAGCTTCATCAAGCGGCGTTAATACTGTGCCTTTTGCATCAAGACGTTCAGTAACCTCATAAGCCTCTGAATATAAAAGCTCTGGTAATTTGATTTCCAGATCAAATAGTTTCGGGCGGTTCTGATAACCGATCCTAAGCATGTCTTTGAAACCTTTGGTGATAAACAGTACAACTGGCTCGCCTGCGCGTTCAAGTAGGGCATTCGTGGCAACGGTTGTTCCCATTTTTACGGCAGAGATTTGACCTTTGACGAAAGGCTCATCCTGATCCAAGCCCAGTAGATCACGAATACCTTGCACTGCGGCATCGGGATAACGTTCAGGGTTTTCTGACAACAATTTGTGTGAGACTAGCGCACCATTTGGGTTGCGACCGACAATATCTGTAAAGGTACCGCCACGGTCGACCCAAAATTGCCACTTCGCCATTTGATTTAAAACCATGATTTTTTCCCGAATCTATATTTATGTTGATTTAATTACATATCAATGACAAAATGTAAACGTTATGTAATTGATAAAGATTTGGCGCTTCGCCAAATTTACTCATGGGAGAGATAATAAATGAAACATATATTTGTATTTGCAGCGGCTATGGCATTAGCTGCACCAGCACTTGCTGAAAAGTGGGATATGCCAACACCATATGGCGATAGCACGTTCCACACTCAAAACATTAGCCTGTTTGCGGATGATGTGCGCACAGCCACAAACGGCGACTTGGACATCACAGTTCATTCGGCCGGATCACTATTTCCGCATTCCGAAATCAAAAACGCGATTCGCTCACGCCAAGTGCCGATTGGTGAGTTTTTCCTGTCACGCCTGTCTAACGAAGACGCAGCTTACGGTATCGACAGCCAACCATTTGTGGCTACATCCTATGAAGATGCCGCTAAACTATGGGCGGCACAAAAACCTGTGATTACTGAGTTGTTAGCAGAACAAGGCCTGATGCCATTGTTTTCAGTGCCATGGCCTGCACAAGGGCTATATACCAAAAGCGAAATTACAACAGTTGACCAACTAGCTGGTCTGCGTTTTCGGGCCTATAATGCTGCTTTGGAAGAGCTTGCCACATTGGCAGGTGCAGCACCTGTACAAATTGAAGCTTCTGACATTGCGCAAGCATTTTCAACTGGCCAAGTTGCGGCAATGATTACGTCACCTTCAACAGGTGCCAACTCATCCGCATGGGATTTCCTAAGTCATTACAGTTCAATCAATGCATGGGTTCCTAAGAACATCGTTGTTGTAAACAAGCGTGTTTTTGACAAACTTTCAGCAGAGTCTCAGGCAGCTGTGATTGCCGCCGCTGCAAAGGCAGAAACCCGTGGTTGGGCAATGTCTGCTGAAGAAGCAAAAATTAAAACTGCTATTATGGCCGATAATGGCATGACGGTTTATGCACCTAGTGACGCATTGAAGTCCGGCCTTGAAGGCATCGGCGCGACAATGCTGGAAACATGGAATGCAAAAGCTTCTGACGCTGCGAAATCAGTTCTAAGTACTTACCAAAAATAAGCCAAAATAACGTGGCCTCCCGTTTTTGGGGGGCCATTTTCATAATGCAGCAGGGGGGATCCATGCGAAATTTTTTAGACAGGCTATATTGGCTTTCAGGTTTGGTTGCGGGGTGTCTAATCATCGCGATCTGCCTGCTTGTTAGTGTCCAGATACTATTGAACGGGGCCACGCGTATGTTTGGCCCAATTTTGCCGTCAACCATTCTGTCCTATGCAGATTTTTCCGGCTTTATGCTGGCGGGGGCATCGTTTTTGGCCTTGGCGCACACGTTGCGTGAGGGTGGGCATATCCGAGTTAATCTTGTGACCCAGCAATTACCGATAAAAGTACAAGTGGTGCTGGAATTTATCGTTTTGCTGTTGTCAATCTCGGTGATTGGTTATGCGCTTTGGTTCATGATTGAGATGATACTGGAAAGCTACCATTACAGTGATACGTCACCAGGTATTATTCCAATACCATTGGCCATTCCACAAAGTGTTGTTGGCTTGGGATTAACCATAATGTGGATCTCGCTGATCGACACATTGTTTGATCTTATCCGCACCAAAAAACCTGTTTTATCTACACCGGACGAGGTTTGATATGTCTGATCCATTTATAGCTTTAACGCTTCTTCTTTTGCTTATCGGCCTTTTGTCTATGGGCGTATGGGTTGCCGTGGCATTGGCCCTTGTCGGCCTTGTGTCCATCGTATCCTTTTCAAATGCACCCGCTGGGTTGGTTCTGGCTACCACGTTCTGGGGGCACAGCCATTCATGGGCATTAACAGCCTTGCCGCTGTTTATCCTGATGGGCGAGGTGCTGTTGCGATCGCGACTTAGCCAAGACATGTTCTCTGGTTTAGCGCCATGGTTAGGCAAAGCGCCTGGTCGTCTATTGCATGTGAACATCCTGGGGTGTGCGATATTCGCAGCCGTATCAGGTTCTTCTGCTGCCACTGCTGCCACTATTGGGCGGATGTCGGTGCCTGAACTAACCAAACGCGGTTATCCGGAAAGCTTGATTTTAGGTACACTTGCTGGCTCTGCCACGCTGGGCCTATTAATCCCGCCATCCATCATCCTGATCGTTTACGGGGTAGCAACCGAGCAATCTATCGCGCGCTTGTTTATGGCTGGCGTTTTGCCAGGTGCGATGCTGATTTCGCTGTTCGCAGCTTATGTTGGTATTCGGGCGTTAATGAACCCTGAACTGATCCCGAAGCTGGATGTAGAATTTTCTTTTATGGAAAAAATCAAAGCATCCCGTAACTTAATACCAGTAGCATTGCTTATTGGTGGGGTCATCGGCTCTATCTATGGTGGGCTGGCATCCCCTACAGATGCGGCTGCCTTGGGCGTGGTACTGGCTTGTATTCTGGCATGGGCATCTGGCTCATTCAGTAAAGCTTTGTTCTGGGACGCGGTGATGTCGGCAACCCGCACATCGTGTATGATTGCGTTCATTCTGGTAGGGGCGGCATTTCTGTCGATCTCTATGGGCTTTACCGGTTTGCCGCGTAATCTGGCCACATGGATTGGTGGTATGGGTCTGTCACCCTATGCGCTGCTGGCGGCACTGACTGTGTTCTTTGTGGTCTTGGGCTGTTTTCTGGACGGCATTTCGGTGGTGGTACTGACCACATCGATTATCATGCCGATGGTTACTTCGGTTGGCATCGACCCATTGTGGTTCGGTATCTATCTGGTGATCGTGGTGGAAATGAGCCAGATCACGCCACCAGTTGGGTTCAACCTGTTTGTGATACAAGGATTGACGGGTATCAATATCCTGCGGGTAGCAAAAGCCGCATTCCCGTTTTTCTTGTTGCTACTACTTGGTGTGGCGTTGATTACAGTATTCCCGCAGATTGTGACTTTCCTGCCGAATGCGATGAATAACTAGCAAAGACACCTGTTGACGCGGTATAGATCGCGTCAACAGGCTTATTATTACAAAGTTGAAGCTGCGCGGCTGGCCTGGTCGTATTGACCAGAAATTGCCCGTAGATCAGAACCGATCTTGCGCAAGTCTTCACCCGATAAACCCAATTTATCCATTCCGTCTAACAAACAGTTTTTTCGTACCAAGCGGTATTTATCACATAAGGTCTGGCCCTGTTTCGACGTTTTGTAAAATACTTCCTTACCGCGTTTGTTTGAAATTATTAGTTCCATTTTTAACAACTTACGTAAGGCATAATTTACTGTGTGATTATCTTCGATATTAAGCAGGAATGAAATGTCACTTAAACGCTTATCGCGCCCTCGATGATTTATATTGTGCAACACTAAGATTTCCAACCCTGTCAAATCAGTATTGCCGGCTGCTGCCATACACCGTGTCATCCAACGGTTGAATGCATTATAGGCTACGATCATGCCGAATTCGACCTCAGAAACTTCCCAGCCTTCGCCTTCGGCCAGATGTCTGGAAGAAACAATGCGGCGTTTGCCAGTTTTAGCGTCAGACATATTTCTTCCTTTGTAATTTGGGCAATAAGTTTGTAATATAATTTTATTATATAAACGATTTCGTTATAAGGCCAGTACATCAGGTGATTGCTGGTTGGAAAAGTTAAATAAACATCAATTATATGTAGATGAGCTAAAGTAATCAATTCCTTTACTGCTTTATGTTGGGCTTGAAATCTCTTTTAAAACATGCAGGAGTTTATCTGATAGCGTCTATAATATTTTAGTTTGTATTTTTTCAAACATTGAAGATACCAACTGAACCACAACTGGATAAGTTATGAACAGTTTTGACTATATCATTGTAGGTGCAGGCTCTGCAGGTTGTGTTTTGGCAGACAAGTTAAGTCGGAATTCTAAGACCTCTGTATTGGTGCTAGAGGCTGGTGGAAGTGACAATTCGCCGTGGGTTTCGCTGCCCTTGGGTTATGGCAGGTTGTTTAATGACCCAAAACGGAATTGGAGGTTCACTACCACAGCCCAAAAGGCGCTGGATGATCGTGAAGATTATTGGCCACGCGGCAAGTTGGTTGGTGGGTCTGGCTCGATTAACGCAATGATTTATTGCCGTGGCCTGCAAAATGATTTCGATGACTGGCAGGCAGCCGGTGCTATGGGTTGGAACTGGTCAGAAGTTCGGCGCCATTACAAAGCTATTGAAACCAAAGTGGCAGCAGATGGCACAAAAGTTGGCACTGGACCGATCCATTTGCAGGACACATCAAAACAAATCCATCAGGTTAACCGACATTTTTTCAAAGCAATGCAGGAATTAAACTTGCCCGTGACCGACGATTGTAATGGGCCAAAGCCTGAAGGCGCTACAATCTACCAGATCAACACGAAAAATGGGCAGCGCTGCTCATCAGCAGTTGGATTTATGAAACCAGCGTTGCGCCGCAAAAACCTTGATTTGCGCATAAATACGCCAGTGCGGCGGATCATCGTAAAACAAGGCCGCGCGATTGGCGTTGAAATTGGAAATGGTGAAATTTTGCATGCACGTGCAGAAGTTATACTGTCTGCGGGATCAGTTGCATCACCACAATTATTACAACTTTCGGGCATCGGGCCAGGTAAAACCCTGCAATGTTACGGCATTCCCGTTCTGGTCGATAATCCGAATGTAGGCGGGGGTTTGCAAGACCATTTGGGTATAAACTATTACTTTAAAGCCACTGAACCCACGCTGAATAATGTTCTGCGACCATGGTATGGTAAACTGCGTGTTGGGTTGCAATATCTGTTGACCCGCAAAGGCCCGTTGTCACTTAGCATCAATCAATGTGGCGGATTTTTTCGCAGTACGCCTGAACAGCCCAACCCCAATGTTCAAATGTATTTCAACCCAGTTTCATACAAGATGCAAAAAGTTGGCAAACGTACAACTATACACCCCGACCCTTTTCCAGGCTTTATCATTAGCCCACAGCCTTCGCGCCCTACCAGCAGGGGTCGCATTGATATACAAAGCCCGGATTATACTGTCGCCCCAATGATCCAGCCGAATTCATTGGCAACAGAACAGGATCAGCACGATGTGATTGCAGCGGGTCAGTTGTGCCAACGGATCATGCAAAGTGTTGCACTGAAATATCTGGTAAAATCACCGATTACACCAGATCTGATGGCCATGGATAACGCCGCTATTCTGGCAGACTTTCGGGCGCGAAGTGGTACGGTATTTCATCCGACATCAACCTGCCGGATGGGGCAAAATGCGCAAAGTGCAGTTTTGGATGGAAATCTTAAAGTATTCGGGGTGGAAGGGTTGCGGGTCGTTGATGCTTCGGCTTTTCCCAACATTACATCTGGAAACACCAACGCACCAACCATGATGCTGGCGCATCGGGGTGCTGAAATCATACTGAAAGCAGGGAAATAACAATGAAAATCATTAAACTTGAAAGCTTTGCGAATGAATTTGTAGGATTTAGCCGTGTCACCGCCGAAGATGGCAGCACAGGCTGGGGGCAGTTTTCAACCTATCATTCTGATATCACGGCACAGGTGTTCCACCGTCAAGTTGCACCTTGGACATTGGGGCGTAACGTATCTGATCTTGAAGCGTTAACAGTGGAAATCCTCGAACGTGAACATAAATTCCCCGGTTCTTATCTGCGCCGCGCATTGGCGGGGCTGGACACAGCTATTTGGGATTGGCGTGGCAAACAGGCGGGTAAACCTGTTGCCGAACTGCTGGGGGGAACTGCTGGGCCATTGCGGGCTTATGCCTCTTCAATGCGGCGCGATATTACGGGAAGTGACGAGGCCGATAGATTTACCGCTTTACGGGATAAATACGGCTTTGACGCCTTTAAATTTAGGGTTGCCGCCGAATGTGGCCACGATATCGATGAGTGGCCTGGTCGCACGGAAGACATTGTTCCAACGGTACGCAAGGCCTTGGGCGATGATGTGTCATTGTTGGTTGACGGCAATTCCGGTTTTTCAGCACCACGCGCGATTGAGGTTGGAAAAATGCTTCAAGATAACGGTGTTGAGCATTTTGAAGAACCTTGCCCCTATTGGTTGATGGAAGAGACCAAAAAAGTGACGCAGGCATTAACGCTGGATGTAACGGGGGGTGAACAGGATTGTGATTTTCAACACTGGAAGCGGATGATCGACATGCGGGCGGTTGATATCATTCAACCCGATATCCTTTATTTGGGTGGCATGCATCGCACGATGCAGGTGGCCGAAATGGGTCAGGCCGCGGGCCTGCCATGTACACCGCATTGTGCGAATTTGTCGATGGTGACATTGTTCACTATGCACCTGCTAAGGGCGATGTCCAATGCCGGAAAATATCTGGAATTTTCCATCGAAGGGGCTGATTATTACCCATGGCAACAAGACCTATTCGTATCTTGCCCCTTTGGGATCACGGATGGTCAGGCAACTGTTACAGATGCACCTGGCTGGGGCGTTGAGGTCAACCCGGAATGGTTAAGCCGTTCAATCTATCTAGTGAGTGAGCTGGAATCATAGTAGGTATAAACTTTCAGAAGCATATCTAGGTAGTCTGCATTACCCTTGTTGTTGAGAAACTTATGGATCTCCCCTAGCTGAATTTATTAGGGCTTTAACGGCATTTTTTCGGCGGCAACCTCTTCATGTAACCAATCACGGAAATCGCGTATGTTTTTAGATTTCATTGCTTCGTGAGGGCAAACAAACCAATAGGAGTATTGGGATTTTACGGTTTGGGGAAATGGGCGTACTAACGTCCCTTCACGTAATGCATCAGCAATAAGTGGACTACGACCCATTGCAACGCCTAGGCCCTTTATTGCGGCTTGAATTACCATATTAGATTGGGAAAACTTTCGAATGTGGGGTATCTTTGGTAACGTTACTTGGGCTGATTTTGCCCAGTATTCCCATGTTGGCGGGTTGCCAATATGGGAAATATCATCCACCAGTAATGTGTGTTCGCAAAGATCTGAAATACTTTTTAACCTCAGCTGTCTTTCTAACAATTCAGGGGCACATACAGGTGTCATAATTTCTGATAATAGATGTTCTACGTGCAAGCCTGGGAAGTCGTTCATGCCGTAGTGTATAATAACATCTACATCGCCTTCAATAAAACTGCTTGTCTGCGTGTTTGCAGAAATTGAAAGAGGCACTTCAGGGCATTTTTGATCGAACCCCAATAAACGTGGGAACATCCAGATAAAAGCAAAACCAGGGACTGTAGAAACGGTAATTCCTTGTGACTGAGGGTTTCGCCTATCACGCAATTCATTGCACGCGGTTTCTACAATTTCATACCCTTCTCTAACTGCAGCAGCTAATCGTAAGCCATTGTCGGTTGGGCTGGTGCCACGAGAACTTCGGTTCAACAACCGATGGCCAGTCCATTCTTCAAGGGATTTAATATGTTGGCTTACAGCACTTTGGGTTACGTTTAATTCATCAGCGGCATGTCCAAACCCACGCAAACGAACAACAGACTCTAAGGTACGTAAGGCGGTATGGGGCAAATTTCTTAACATGTTAGTAAATCTAATGAGCTGCATAATGAAAATCAAATGAATTTGGCGAAGATTTTAGAATACAATTTCCAGACGCATTTATGTTATATTATTTTCCTGTGAGGCTGCCCGTCATGACCAATAAAATGAGTAACGCAGAAATAGGCGCACGTAATTTATTGATAAATTGCGGCAAGATGCAAACTGGGCAAAAGCTATTGATCCTTTATGAAGCTTGCGAGCATGGTTATTTTGACAAAGACATTACAATTATCGTTGCCCAGGCTGCAAAAGCATTGGGGTTGGATGTAACAATGAAAGAGGTTCCTTTTATACCCGAGGTCACAGAGCTAAGCCAGGAACTGCGTACCATAATGGCTAAAGCGGATGCCACATTATTTATTGCACGCCTTGGGGATCAAATGCGGTTTCAACCGTCTTTAGCAAAGTTCAACCCGATTGTTAGCTATACTCTTGATGTGTATATGCTTAGTTCAAGTTTTGGACGGGCTGATTATCGCGCGTTTGCAGAACTGAAATCTCAAATTAATGCACTGATTTGGGGCGCACGGGAAATTCATGTTACATGCCCGCTAGGCACTGATTTTAGAGGGTCGCTATTAGGGGAAAAATATTTGGATGAAGATGTTTCTGTTCGCAGGTTTCCCATGTCAGTGTTTAAGCCAGCACCAGCTATAGGGTTTTCAGGCCGTATTGCCCAAAACGGCTTTCTGGTTGGAACGGGTTCAAGTTATTATTCCCCTTTTGCATGCGAATTAAAAGATACAGTTTTCATCGAATTTGACGGCAATAAAATTACAGATTTTACTGGGGATGAAAATGCTGTTGAAAAGGCTAGGTCGCATTACAAACATGTAAGCGAACTTTACGGAATTGAACGTGACTATGTGCATTCCTGGCACGCAGGTATTCATCCGGGCATTTCATTTAATGAACCAGCTTCAGCCAGCTTCGAAAGATGGAGCGGGGGGGCTTTTGGCTCTCCACGTATTTTACATTTTCACACATGTGGTGCTTATGCGCCCGGCGAAATTTCGTTGAATGTATTAGACCCCACAATTCGTATAGATGGCGCGGCCGTATGGGAAGATGGGTGCTTATATCCAGATCGCATTCCGTTAGGGTTAGAGATATTAGAAAAATACCCTTGCGCAAAAAATGCGTTTGAAAACCCATCTAATGCAGCTGGAATATCTGAAAATGGTCAGCTTTCATTCAGATAATAAGAAAGAAAATTTGAGGTAAAAAACATGTATATGCGAAATTGTTGGTACGTTGCAGGCTGGAGCAAAGAGTACCAGAATGCTTTAAAGCCGCAAAAATTACTGGGCGAAAGTATTGTGTTTTATCGGCAAATAGATGGCTCACCTGTTGCGCTTGAAAATGCTTGCCCACACAGAAAATTGCCCTTGTCGGACGGAAAGCTTCGGGGCGATGTTGTTGAATGTGGCTATCATGGGCTAACTTTTGATTGTTCAGGTGCATGTGTAAGTGCGCCAACGCAACCCGGTAACATTCCAAAACGCGCTGTTGTTAAATCATACCCAGTTGAAGACCGTTATGGGTTGCTTTGGATATGGATGGGTGACCCCGCATTGGCCAATCCAAGGAATATCTTTTTTATCGAAAACTACGATAACCCAAATTGGGGTTATACTGATGGTGGTGTCCTGAATATTGATTGCAACTACTTATGGGTTGTTGATAATCTACTTGATCCCAGCCACGTTGCTTGGGTTCACGTAACTTCTTTTGCAGGTGCAGGTACTGATGATGCACCCCTTGATCTGGAACGTACAGAAGATGGTGTGATTGTTTCACGATGGATATACGATCAACCTGTTTCGCCATATTATGCAGATTTAGTAAGGTTTACAGGCAATGCAGATCGCAAGCAGCATTATGAAATGTGTTTTCCTGCTATCGCTTTAAATAAATCAGTTTATGCACCTGCAGGCTCAGGTGGGCCCGAAAAAGAGATCACCGACCAAACCTATATTAATATTTCATATAATTTCATAACCCCAATCGATGAACATCATTCGCAATATATCTGGTTCCAGCACCGTAATACTGATCCTGAAAATAAAGAGGTTTCTGAAAAAATGAATGCGGGTGCTATCATGGCATTCCATGAAGATAAGCATATTTTAGAGGCAGTGCACGCAGGCATGCAAGGTCTCGAAACCCCGTATATTGATCTTGGTTTGGATGCAGGTGCGAAGTTATTTAGATTGCAATTACTACGGAAGATTGATGCCGAGTAGACAAAAAAGCGCCTGTTTATAAGGCGCATTTAAATCTGTATTTATGTAGTGTAAGTTACAAGCCCCATTTAGCAGCGGTTTCAACAAAGAAGCCTTTGGCTTTTTTCAACTTGATCCAGTTGTTTATATAGTTGATCCAAACCTGATCAGACTGAGGTAACAACATTGCTATAGGCGTTGGTGCGCGTGCTTCTGCTACAGGTATTTGTACGATATTAGCGAACTTTTTGGTCAGTGTTGAGCCTTCAATGTTTGAAGTAATAAACACCTCTGAACGCCCAGATAGAACTTCTTGGTATCCAATGGCTGGTGCCTCGACAATTTTTATATCTGCATTTGGAAACCACTCTTTAGAAAGTTTTTCAAATGTTGTACCTAAAGTCGCGGCCACTTTCACATTTGGCTCATTGATAGACTCCCAGCTGTCAAATTGCCCCACTAATGCAGTTGTTGTAAACGGCAGAATTTCAACTGAAATGTAGCTTTCAGAGTATCCAGCGGCCTTCATCCGTTTTGGACTAATAGATGCAGAACCTGTCATATGGTAATTTCCAGCGACAACGCCGTTCACCAATGTTTTCCAGTCAGTTGGAACCATTTTAAGCTCAACACCTAAATCTTTTGCAAGCTCGGTCATGATGTCGATATCATAACCTTTATAAGTGTTTGTTGCAGGATCCTTAACAGACATAGGGTTCCAGTCGCCGGTTGTTCCGACTTTCAAAACACCAGTGCTTAGAATTTCATTCAGGGCCGATTGCGCTGATGCTGGTGCGCCAATCAACGCAACTACAGCCGCAGCAGCGTAGCCTACTTTTTTAAATATGTTCATGGTCTCTCCTTGTTGGTGGATACCTAGTGGTCCCGTATTCTTTGAATAGGTGCTATCGTTTACCTTTACGCGTAAGAATTCAATAAACTTCTTATATTGGCTTCTATTGAACCATATAACCTAACTAATCAGAATATTGCGTCAATCTTTCATAGATAATAGCAGTCATTATATATTCTTATGCATTTCGATTACTGACTGCAAACGCTTTTTAGCAAAACTAATGATGTACATTATCGATTTGTGCTGTTGATGTAATGGTGAACACGATACCTATTCATATCGATATGATTTCGATGTATTGTGGTTAACAAGCTAAGGGGTGGGCATATGTCGGCATGGATTAAAATGATATCGGATACTGACGCAGATGAAAACTTGCTGGATGTATTAAGCTTAGCGCGCACACCTCATGGAACTGTCGATAATGTCATGCGGGTACATTCCTTGCGCCCAAGCACGATGAAAGGGCATGTGGTATTATATCGCGCAGCGTTGCACGATGACATGAATACGATCCCTATGTGGATGCAGGAAACCATCAGTTCTTATGTTTCGATTTTGAATGATTGCCCGTATTCACTGGCTAATCATTGGGCAAATGCAGCGCATCTAATTGGGGATGCTGAGCGGGCTAAATTTGTAAAAACAGCACTGGATAATAAATCCCCTCAAGATGCGTTTAAGGGCGCTGAATTAGCGATGTTGGTTTATGCAGACAAGCTAACCGTAAGTCCGGGTAAAATGGTTAAAAGCGATGTTGATGAACTGCGAAACGCGGGCTTAAGTGACGGTGAAATATTAGAAGTAAACCAAATTGTTGGATATTTTAACTATGCAAACCGCCTTTTAAACGGCCTTGGCGTGACAACAGATGGCGATGTTGTGGGTTATTACGCAAAAGACGATTAACCCCAAATAATAAGACTTTAATATGCACCGCAAAGGATACAGCAATGCACAACCCTAATACTGCAATAGAGATTAAAGGCTTAAATAAATGGTATGGTGACTTTAAAGCATTAACTGATGTTAGCCTGACGGTATCAGACGGGGAAAGGGTTGTGGTTTGCGGCCCATCGGGCTCAGGAAAATCCACGTTGATAAGATGTGTAAATTCACTGGAAAACCACGATTCAGGACAGATTACTGTGAACGGTAAACTTTTGGCAGACAAACACAGTATCAACGAAATAACGTCAGAAGTTGGTATGGTTTTTCAAAACTTCAATCTATTTCCACATTTATCAGTTTTACAAAACCTAACACTTGGCCCGATTAAGGCGCGGGGGATGTCGCGAAAAGATGCCGAAGAACGGGCGATGGCGTATCTTGAACGTGTCCGTATCCCAGAACAAGCCAATAAGAAACCAACGCAATTATCAGGTGGGCAACAACAACGTGTAGCGATTGCACGCTCGCTTTGTATGGAGCCGAAGATCATGTTGTTTGATGAACCTACATCTGCATTAGATCCTGAAATGATTGCAGAGGTTTTAGATGTAATTATTGATTTGGCCGAAGATGGGATGACGATGATTGTGGTGACACATGAAATGGGGTTTGCCAAAAAAGCGGCTGATCGAATGGTATTTATGGATCAAGGGGAAATTGTGGAAACGGGAACGCCCGCTGAATTTTTTGAAGCCCCCAAGTCAAAACGATGCCAGTTGTTTTTAAAACAAATATTGCAACATTAAGGGACGATTATGCGTAATAAACTATTCTTAATATTAGCAATACTTGTTGGTGTCTCTGGGTGCTCAGCCCCGGCAGGTACGTGGGGTTGGTATGTAATCGACCCAACTTTGCCCAATGGGTATAATAATATCAGGTTTCTATTAAATGGGTTCGGCGCGACTATTACAGTGTCTGTAATCGCCGCTGTATTATCCATGACCATTGGCTTGATCGTGGCATTGCCTGGAATGTCATTAAACAGATGGGTGCGTTTGCCATCACGGATTTATGTAGAGTTTGTACGCGCCATTCCATTGTTACCGATGTTATTCTGGGTGTTCTATGGATTGCCCGTTGTTTTGCGCTCAATGGGCATTAATTTCCCGATTGAGCCGTTCTGGGGTGCCGTTATTACATTAGCTATTTCAGACAGTGCGTTCACCGCAGAAATATATCGTTCTGGCATCCAGTCAATTAATAAGGGTCAAACGGAAGCCGCTAAAACCATAGGTCTGAGCTATATCCAATCCATGCTCTATGTGATTTTACCACAGGCAATCAGACGTATCCTGCCCCCACTTGCTAATCAATTTATCTATATTGTGAAAATGTCCGCGTTTGCATCTGTAATTGGCATGCAAGAACTGACACGCCGCGCGAATGAATTGGTTGTAACTGAATACCGCCCGCTTGAAATTTATACGTTGCTTATCTTTGAATACTTGATTTTGGTACTTATCATCAGCTTCTTCGTACGCTGGTTGGAACGCAAAATGGGATCAGATGAACGTAAATGAAGTGGGCTAAACATTAAGCGATGAATTCCAAATAATCATCAGCTAATGCCTTGGCGGTCAAATGCAGGAATTCAACACCATCAGATGCTTTTGCCAATCCAGAATGCGACCCCACGCGGCCATCTGGAAATTGTGCTCGGTGTTCATTTGGGCCCCCATGTTTATCACCAGCGTGGGCTTGCATATATTCAACACTTAATTTTTCAGGCGGCGGCAAATCTGATTGATGAACAGTATGATGGGTCGCTTGTGTTATTGCCACTTCAGACGGGGTCCCATGCATACCTTCCCAGCTACCATATAGCTTGTTGCGCAAATCGTTAACGGCATCAAATTCCCACCAACTTTTGATGCGAATATCTGCAGTTACCTTTCCGACAGAACGTTGTAAAAGTTCCACATTGGCACCATGACCGTTCAAGACATAGATCCGTGTAAACCCATGATGGGCAAGCCCTTGCATGACTTCGGTTGCAAATTGAATGTATAGGTCAGCAGAAATGGAAACCGTGCCCGGAAAGCCCATATTAAATGGGGCATGTGCATAGGCCAATTCGGGGGCAACGCATGCGTCTACCAAATCTGCTGCGGCCCATGAAATTTCGCGCGCACAAATTGCATCAGTACCAATCAGGCCAATAGGCCCGTGCTGTTCAATCGAACCGGTTGGCAAAATGATACCGTTGGACCGCTTTAAGTAATCTTGTACTTGATACCATGTTTGTTCTTCTAGCTTCATGGGCATAGCCTATATAGAATGTATCAAAAGGAAAGTGATCAAAACAATGACTTGGACTAAATTATTAAACACCACCATGGCGAACTTGGGCAAGTTACAAAAGGAAACGCCAGAAAGTTTTAAAGGCTTTGACGTAATGGGCAAAGCTGCCAAAGCTGATGGTGTACTGAGCGAAAAAAACAAAGAGTTTATCGCACTTGGTATTGCAATCGCAACACGCTGTGACAGTTGTATAGGTTTTCACACTAAATCTTTGGTGCGCTTGGGCGCAACACGCTCAGAATTTTGCGAAGCATTAGCCATGTGTTCCTATATGGGCGGCGGCCCGTCTATTGCATTCAGCGCCAAAGCATTGGAAGCTTATGATGAGTTTTCTAGTAATGGGTGAGTATGTTGGATCAAATTAGAAATGGTTTCTATACTTTAAGGCTCGGCGGGCTGCCTAGGGTAGCAGTTAAACATTCACGTATTTTTGTTTTAAATGATTTAAAGTGGCGATGTACGCAGTCGTGAGCTAACCAGTCTCGGCCGAATTTCCCTGATAACAGGGAAATATTGTAGCTGGCAGAGTAATCAAGGTTTGCCATGTGGACGAAGTCTACATCCGGGTGGACGGCAAGTGGCTGTACCTTTGGCTGGCGATCAAATCCTCTACGTCACCAGAAGTATCTGAACAACCGCACCCAGGGGGATCATTCGGCTTTGACGAAACTGCTTAATCCCATGCGTGGCTTTATAACATTGCGAACGACTAAAGCCATGCTTCAGGGTATTGAAGCCATACGCACCATCAAAAACAACCACATTCATCAAAGTAAATCCGTACCAGTCGGCGAAATTGAGCATCTGCACAAGTTGTTCGGTATGGCGGCTTAAACTCGCCAGGTTTCCAACCAGATTGCGCCGTGATCGAGTTAATGCAACAGTGCCGTTTTAGCCGAATGCCTAAGATCTTTTTGATTCATTTCCCCTGAGATCTGATAAGTCTAATTATCTGCAATTTGCTTAGCTTTTTCCACCAATACTTCGGCCTGCCGAATGGAAGCATAATCTATCAGTCGCCCGTCCAAAGACACTGCACCTTTGCCCTCAGCAGCAGCTTGGGTCATTGCTTCCAGAATACGGTTGGCTTTGTCCACCTCGGCATCTGACGGGCTCATCACTTGGTTAGCAAGGGCAATTTGACTGGGATGAATGGCCCATTTACCTTCACACCCTAGAACTGCGGCGCGTTTTGCTGCGGCCACATATCCGTCAGAATCCGAGAAATCACCAAAGGGGCCATCAATGGGCCGTAAGCCATTTGCCCGCGCCGCCACCACCATGCGCGCAAGCGCATAGTGCCACATATCACCCCAATGGACGTCACGCGAACCGTCCGCTGCGGCATCCGTTAGAACCGCATAATCAGGGTTCACCCCGCCTATAACTGTAGTGCGTGCACGGGTGCTGGCAGCATAGTCCGCAACCCCGAAATGTAGGCTTTCATTTCGCTTGGATGCAGATGCAATTTCGGTGACATTTTGCATGCCCAAAGCGGTCTCTATAATGTGCTCGAAACCAATGCGTTTTTTCAAACCTTTTGCGTCCTCAATCTGGGTCACAAGCATGTCGATTGCATAGACATCAGACGCGGTACCAACTTTCGGGATCATAATCAAATCCAGACGTTCGCCAGCTTGCTCAACTACGTCTACAACATCACGATACATGTAGTGGGTGTCCAATCCGTTGATGCGGATCGACATTGTCTTGGTGCCCCAATCGATGTCATTCAACGCCTCAATGATGTTTTTGCGTGCCTGTTCCTTGTCGTCTGGCGCTACTGCATCTTCCATGTCCAAAAAAACCACATCAACGTCAGATTGCGCAGCCTTTTCAAATAGTTGCGGCTGACTTCCAGGCACCGCTAATTCGCTTCTATTTAGGCGCGCTGTGGCTGGTTCGAATGTGTAAAAGCTCATAGTTTTTTATCCCTGAAATTATCATCTATTCATAGGGGGTGCATTCAAGCATAGGTTTTGTGGATTCTGTCAACGATGTTGTATGCGACGTTTACGCACAGCTATTCTGACCGTAATTGGCTTCCACCCACAGGTTCTTTTGCCAGATCCAAACGTCTTGAATAGAAAAATGCAATGGCTTGCGCACGGTTACGCACCTCCAGCTTTTCAAACAAATTCGAGAGGTGAAACTTCACTGTATTAATCGAAATTTCAAAGTGCGCAGCAAGCTGTTTATTGGTCATTCCTTCAGCCAAGGATTGCAACATAGTGCGTTCGCGTTTGGTAAGCGAAAATAATGGATCGGACTGTAGCTCCCTGATGTCCATAAACGGGAACACCATTTTGCCTTGTGCCACCGAAACAGCAACCGCCATCAATTCTTCTACAGATTGATTTTTGCTGCAATATCCCGCAGCCCCGGCTGCCAATGCACGGCGGGGAACATCGTTGGAAGTATTTTGGGAATAAATCATAATTTTCGGGGCCAAGGGGTGGTCGCGTAAAACCTCAATAATCTTTTCGCCACCCAGTTGCGGCAAGTTCCAGCACACGACCCCCAAATCTACGGGAATACGCATCACTGTGGATATGAAATTTTCTGCGTTCACCACGGTGGATACCAAGGAGAAACGCGGATCTAATGAGAATTTTTCCGACATAGCGGAAAGGATTAAAGGATTCGGATCAGCCAAGACCACTTCGATCGGTTTTTGTAATTTCTCGGACATCTCAATAAACCTTTGTGCTGTTTAGCGTAAGAAAACCTACCCATTTATACAGTATATATCAGTATACTGCACTAAACCAACCTAAAGGTCTAGGTTTATTACTATCCATAAGGGCATACCATTACGGTAGTTAGGGATGTTGTGAATAAATCTGCTTTTTGCTCTTATGAGAACGAACAAGCCAACCACTTCTTATACCAAACAACAAAGAGCGTATCATATGTCTATATTTTCAAAGCTTGAAATTCCAAACACACTTGCAGCAGGTCCTGGGCCTGGAAATACAGATCAACGTGTAATGGACAGCTTTGTAAATTGCGGGTTAGCCGATCATATGCATCCAGATGTGTTGCGTGGCATGGTTGAATGCAAGCACATGCTGCGCGACCTGTTTGGCACCAAGAACGTTCACACCTTCGGCATAGCCGGAACAGGCTTCAGCGGATTAGATTGTATGTTCAGCGCTGTGCTGCCTGGTGACACCGTTGTAATTTTCACCAATGGTACTTTTTCGGGGATCGACGCACTGACCTTGCGTATGAAAGCCGCAACGCGCGAAGAGCTTGCTGCGAATGCCTTAAGCCCAGACGCAAAAAGCGTAACGGTAATCGAAGTGCCGCATGGTGCGTCTATATCTGGCGAATTGATTGATACCGTTTTAGCAGAGCACAAGCCAAAATGGGCCTTTATGGCGCATTGGGAAACGGGTTCAGGCCGTATCAATGATCTTCGCGGCTTTTCTGACGCTTGTAAAAAACATGGCGCGATGGGCTTGGTGGATGCGGTTTCTTCGCTTGGCGTCGCAGATTTTGCAATCGACGATTATGACGGCGTTGTCGGCTGGGCCTCCTGCCCGCAAAAAGGTGTGTTATGTCTTGCTTTAACATATGCCCCTGTCAGCTTTACCGATCAATACATCGAAGCGCTAAAAAGCAATGGCTGTTATACATATGTGAACCATCCTATTTTGGCCGCGCGTCATTGGGGGATCATTGATGGCGCGGATGTCGAAAAAGGTGGCTACCACCAAACACACTCTGGTTATGCGGTTGCCGCATTCCACGAAGCACTAAGAATTACATTGCAACATGGTTTGGCACAACGCGCCAAGGATTACGAATTCCACGAACAAGTTTTACGTCAGGCGGTTATAGCAATGGGTTGTGATGTGACATCCAACATGACCAGCCTTGTTGTTTTGAACTTGCCAGAAAAAATGGCGGGTCGTGAAATGGAACTTGTACAGTCTTGCCGCGCCAAGGGATTTGGCATCTGGCCGACATTATCAGCACCAGTTCAAGTTCGTATTGGCATTCTAAACCAGCTGTCAAACGCGGCCATTACCGACATCGTCAACAGGTTTGCAGATGCGATGAATGAAATGGGTGCAGAGTTGGATTTGACCGTGATCAATGATCAACTGGATGCGCATTACGCTAACATACTAGCAGCCGAGTAAGGAAAAAAAATGGATATCCATGAATATCAAGCAAAAGAAATTCTAAGTGAATTCGGCGTCACCGTTCCTGCAGGTGGCCTAGCCTACAGTCCCGAACAAGCCGCTTACCGAGCCCGTGAAATGGGTGGTGACAAGTGGATCGTGAAAGCTCAAGTTCATGCAGGTGGGCGCGGCAAAGCCGGTGGCGTAAAGGTGTGTTGCGACGACAATGAAATTATGGATGCCGCATCTTCTATGTTGGGCAAGAAATTGGTCACACATCAAACTGGCCCCGAAGGTAAAGGTGTGTACCGTCTTTATGTTGAAGCCGCAGTCCCGATTGAGCGCGAGATTTATTTGGGGTTCGTGCTGGATCGCACATCGCAACGCATCATGATCGTGGCCTCATCCGAAGGTGGTATGGAAATCGAAGAGATTTCCGCCGATCGACCGGACTCGATAGTACGTGCAACCATTGACCCAGCAGGCGGTCTGGCAGATTTTCAGGCGCGTGAAATCGCTTTCAAGCTGGGCATTGAACCTGCCTCAACGCAGCATATGGTGCGTACGCTTAAGGGTTGCTACCGGGCATTTCGTGATTTGGATGCTACCATGGTAGAAATTAACCCGCTGGTAGTTACAACAGACAATAGAATCATAGCGTTAGACGCTAAAATGACTTTTGACGACAACGCATTATTTCGCCGTTCCAACGTGGCAGAACTGCGTGATAAAAGCCAAGAGGATCCACGAGAAAGCCATGCGGCGGACCGCGGTCTTAGCTATGTAGGCCTTGACGGAAATATTGGGTGCATTGTGAACGGCGCGGGCCTTGCAATGGCAACGATGGATACAATCAAACTGGCAGGTGGTGAGCCTGCAAACTTCCTTGATATTGGTGGCGGCGCTACGCCAGAGCGTGTGGCAAAAGCCTTTCGTTTGGTGAAATCCGACGCCAAAGTAGAAGCTATTTTGGTGAATATATTCGCTGGGATCAATCGGTGCGATTGGGTTGCAGAAGGTGTAGTTCAGGCTTTACGCGAAGAACCGATGGATATGCCAATCATCGTTCGCCTGTCCGGAACAAATGTTGAAGAAGGTCAAAAAATCCTTGCTGAAAGCGGTTTACCTATCATTCGCGCCGCCACATTGAAAGAAGCCGCAGATCGTTCTGTAGCTGCCTGGAAAGCCGATCAAGCTACCAACACAAAATTGAAAGCAGTCTAATGAGCATTTTATTGAACGAAAAAACAAAGGTTTTGATCCAGGGTATCACTGGTCGTATGGCCCAATTCCACGCAAAAGAAATGATGGATTACGGCACAAATGTTGTAGCGGGCGTAACCCCTGGTAAAGGCGGTGCTGTCGTTGAAGGTGTTCCAGTATTTAACACCGTAAAAGATGCCGTAGAAGCGACTGGGGCGGAAGCAAGCCTTGTGTTTGTTCCACCACCCTTTGCAGCAGACAGCATCATGGAGGCAGCGGACGCTGGTATCAGATATTGTGTATGCATTACGGACGGTATTCCTGCACAAGATATGATGCGCGTAAAACGCTACATGAAACGTTACCGCGCAGAAAACCGTATGGTTTTGACAGGGCCAAATTGCGCAGGCACTATTTCACCTGGCAAAAGCTTTCTAGGGATTATGCCACCACATATCTATATGGAAGGTCCAGTAGGTATTGTTGGTCGATCCGGAACCCTTGGGTATGAGGCAGCATCCCAACTTGCAGAACTGGGGATTGGCGTATCCACATCCGTTGGCATTGGCGGAGATCCAATCAACGGGTCCTCTTTTCGTGATATTCTTGAGCTGTTTGAGCATGATGCGCAGACAGAAGTCATAGCCCTAATAGGTGAAATTGGCGGGCCACAAGAAGCGGAAGCTGCAGAATATATTCGCGATCACATGACAAAACCGGTGGTGGCGTATGTAGCTGGATTAACGGCCCCCAAGGGGCGTACGATGGGCCATGCAGGTGCTATTATTTCGGCTTTTGGTGAAAGTGCCAGCGAGAAAGTTGAAATACTGTCGGCGGCTGGCGTAACTGTTGCAGAACATCCCTCTGCGATTGGCGAAACTATCGCATCTGTTATGTAATCCCAGAAGAAAGCGGCCCTCTTCCCATGTCTAAGCCCGAAATTCTTTTTACTTATCACCGGTCAACAGCGGCTGATGTGTTGCAGAAGAGAATTTTGGGTAATTTCGGAGTGGGCTACGCCCATATATCTATCACTGCTACTAAAGCATCCAAAATCGGGTAACATAATGGCAACCGCACATCAAACCATCCAATCTACGCCTGTGAACATTATCGAAACTGGTGAAAGTTACGGCGAATGGCTGCGCCAGCTTTTGTGGCTTTTGTTGCATGATGTTGTTTCTGAGCGCGCACCTGATGCCGTTGCAGGACTGGATGACCTCGATAAGATAGACGCAAGTAACGCAGAAAACACTGCCGCATGTCTTCAGGCGGCAAATATCTGGTTTCACTTGCTGCGCATCGCACAAGAAAACACATTGGTGCGTGCCAGACGCAAAGTTGAAACCGAAAAAGGTAACGCGGCTGTAAAGGGATCCTTTGCAAGCACATTTGAACGCTTGATAGAAAAAGACATCAAGCCATTGAATATTGCGCATGCGGCGGGTTCGATCTCTATCGCCCCAACCTTGACAGCGCACCCGACCGAGGCAAAACGTGAAACGGTTCTGGATATTCATCGGCGCATCTACCGCTGCATCGTAAAACTAGAGTCTAATCGTTGGACGCCGCGCGAACGCGACGGGCATATTGAAAACCTGCGCAATGAAATAGATTTGCTGTGGTTAACTGGTGCGTTGCGTTTGGAACGCCCAACAACCACGGAAGAAATAAACTGGGCAATTCGTTTTTTCAAAAACGCTATTTTCGATGCTCTTCCCGAGGTGATGAACGGATATGACTACGTGCTTGCCACGCAATCACTGTCAAACACTAAGGATATTCAAAGACCCAAAATTTGTTTTCACTCTTGGGTTGGCGGGGACAGGGATGGCAACCCCAATGTTACTACATCGGTAACCCGTGAAGCGCTGAACGCCAACCGTAAAGCCGCGATCGAAAATCTGCGTTCTGCGGTTGAAGCTGCCCTTATTCATGTTTCCATTAGTGCCAATCTGGTTTCGCTTGACCAAAACAGCCTTGTCGATCTCGCAATGATCGTTATGCGCTCGGACCTGGCCAGTCAAATAAACGTACGCAATCAAGGAGAAGCCTTTCGAAAAGCGTTAAGTGCGATAAATTACCGGTTGGAAGCAATGCTAGATACTACAAGTAAGGCCAATCCCTATGCAAACTTGTCCGAATTCAAGGATGATATTGACCTGGTTGAAACAGTTCTGAATTCAGTTGCGAAATCCATATCTATGAAATACATCCGCCCGATTCAGTTGATGATTTCAGCTTTCGGCTTTCGAACTGTCACCCTAGATATTAGGCAAAATACAGACGTAACGACCCCTGTTATTAGTGAAATCTGGTCACTGTTGGGATATGACGTACCGGGTGTTGGCACACCCGAATGGGCCATCCTGTTACGACGTGAGTTGAAACAGGCCGCGCCCATTGACCCAACCAAATTGGTCTTGTCGGACATTGCCAATGAAACACTGTCTCTACTGAGCTTGATGCACAGTGAGGTAAAGGGCCCAGACCCGGATGCAATTGGCCCGTTTATTTTATCTATGACGCGCTCCACCGAAGATTTGTTGGGCGTATTATTACTGGCCCGTTACGTTGGCTTTGCTGAAGGTCCCGTAGGGGCCGATACAATTTCGCTAAAGCTGGTTCCCCTATTTGAAACCATCGATGATCTTCGCGCAGCCCCAAGTATTTTGAAAAAATTTATGACCGAACCTCTTGTTAGGCGATCCTTGAAGGATCATGGCCGTGTGCAAGAAGTCATGCTTGGTTATTCAGATTCTAATAAAGACGGTGGGTTTTTATGTTCGACTTGGGAAGTCAACAAAGCACAAAAAAACATTGTAGAAGCTACCCGTTTGGCTGGTTTTGAAACCGCGTTTTTTCATGGTCGCGGCGGATCAGTTAGCCGTGGTGGTGCCCCAACTGGTCGTGCTATTGCCGCCCAACCTGCAGATAGCATCAATGGCGGCTTTCGGATCACCGAGCAGGGCGAAGTGGTGTCTGCCAAATTTGCAAACCGCGGCACGGCTGCCCATCAAATCGAATTGTTGGCCTCTTCGGTTCTATTTCACCGTGCCTACTCAAAGAATGAACCAGAACTAACGCCAACACCCGATTTCGATGAAGCTTTGGAGGCCCTGTCAGGGGTATCGCAAGCGCATTACACACAGTTGTTGAACGCGCCTGGATTTATCCAATATTTTGAACAATCAAGTCCAGTGAAAGAGCTGGCGCGTCTGAATATCGGGTCGCGGCCCCAAACCCGCTTTGGTGCCTCTTCTTTATCAGACCTGCGCGCAATCCCTTGGGTTTTTGCATGGTCGCAAAACCGTCATATGATTACGGGGTGGTTTGGTTTTGGTGCTGCTATTGATGCCTTTCGCGGCTACCGCGGTGTGCAAGGGGACGCCACATTGCGGGCGATGTGGAAATCGTCGCGGATATTCCGTTTGATCGTTGATGAGGTGGAAAAATCCATCCACATGACTGATATTCAGATTGCACGCAGCTATGCGTCCTTGGTTGAGGATGAAGTGATCCGCGTAGAGATCTTCGCAAAAATTGAACGCGAATATGCCCGCACAAAGGAAGCCGTTTTGTGGTTAAGCAAGCAGGGTAACACGGCTGATCGCTTCCCTATTCTGAAAGGTGAGGCCGAACGCAAAAGCAATTTGCTACAAAGCGCCCACCATTTGCAGGTTTCACTTTTACAAGAATATCGCAGCAATGCTGAAAATGATGACGTCCCCGCACCACTTCTTCAAACCATGAATTGCATTGCAAATGGTTTGGGGTGGACTGGTTAGACAAAAAGTACTTACAATATGTTAAAATCGACATCTCAGGTTGGTTTTTGACGGATGGCTAACGTCAGAAGAATGCCCGACCATACTTTCGCAAACTGACACCACAAAATCCCTTCAATTATTTTAAACCCTCAACTAAATTTGTCCAAAAGGCGCTGATCTCAGACAAGGGTGTATCAAGAGACTGGATCCAGAAACTAATTGAACTGGCTTTTCTGGCACCGGACATCATTCGTAACGTTTATGAAGGCAACCAACCATTAGGTCTGACGACTGAATGGTTGTTGCGTCATGATTTTCCAACCGTCTGGCATGATCAGCGCGAGATGTTTCGCCCTCTGTAAGGGCCCAGAGTCGTTTCAAAACCTACAATACACAATCTCACTGCATCACGGGCGCGCAAACGGCGACCGTGCAAATGCCGTTCCCAGACTTTTGATAGATTCTGACCAAATGGCTGCAGGTTTGGGGTCTGGGGTGAAATGATATATCGTATCGTCCTGAAAATAGGCGGTAATTTCACCTAAAATACAGTGATATCAATTTGTTAGTTATGGTGGTGATGTACGCAGTCTCAAGCTATCCAGTCTGGGCACGAAGTTCCCTGTTAACAGGGAATTTACAGGGAAAATATAAGTATTTAGCGTGATTTGAAGAATTTACTCTGTAATACAGCATTGATTACAGTGTGTTATGGGCGGTTTCCCTAAATTAAATAACAGGGAAAATAATTTGATGAACAGGGTAATTATTTCGCTTATCAGGGAGTGGTAAATTTATAAATCCAACTAAAGCGCATAAGGGCGGATATATTAAATCTGTTAGACCTTGACTGATCACATTGGCATACGAAACCAAGGCAGCTTCATTGAAAACTTAGAGCGGCATTAACTGTGACAAGTCCAGACTTGGTAACTAAGGGCGGAAAGCGGACATTGCGCTAAGAGCAATTTTTTAGTTTCAACTATGTAGCAAAGGTCTTCTTTGACCCAAACTGCAACAATGCTGCAAACCGACTAATGCCCGCTTTCTCTGTCGCCCAAACATAGATTTGATATCATTATTACGTCGAAACACTGTGGTTTGAGAGTGGAATTTCGGCTAGTGAACTATTATTAGTCGTGGGTGCTCTGGCAGCACATGTGCGCCACCAGCGTGGCTATTTAGGCCTATTGGGCGAGGTCGAAGAACAAAATCTCTGCGGCATTACCTTGGTCAAATGTCAACGATCCGCTGCCGTCAATGGCAAGACCATCACCCTTAGACAAAGTGATACCATTCACGTTTAGAGACCCATCAGCAACCTGCACCCAACCTTTGCGACCAACCTTCAAATCAGTGCTGATTACTTGATCGCCTTCCAATGTTGCAGCATAGACACTTGCGTCTGCTTGGCTCCTCATGGATTCGCCGCGCCCATCTCGGGAAAGGAACAATTTGAGCTTCCCGTTCTTATCCTCATTTGACAGATCAATAGTGTCATATGCGGGCTTGGTATTCTGTGTCGTTGGCAACAACCAAATCTGCAAAAATCGCATTTCTTCAGTCGATGATGGATTGAACTCAGAATGGGTCACACCAAACCCAGCACTCATGTATTGTACGCCCCCCGCACTTACGACCGATCCGTTGCCTAACGAGTCCTTGTGTTCAAGCGCCCCGCCTAACACATAAGAGAATATCTCGGCATTTTGGTGTGGATGCTGTCCAAATCCTTTGCCACCCGCGACAAGGTCATCGTTTATGACGCGCAGATTCCCAAACCCTATATGTTTCGGGTCATAGTACTCTCCAAAGCTGAAACTATGGGCTGACTTCAACCAGCCAAAGTCGGCCTGCCCACGTTCATGGGAGGGGCGAAGGGTTAAACTCATGCCACCTTGTTGTGTGGTGTTTTGGTCGATAGTCATATTGCTACTCCTTCGCAGCTATGTGTTATGTCGTGAGCCTAAGTTGGCTATGGGTACATCGTTCACTTAGTCAGGCAACGGGATGAATTCGCCCTTGTCATTTGGTGGCAACTGGAAACGACCATGTTCCCAGTCTCCTGCGGCCCATGCTTCTTTTGCCGCCTCTATCTTCTCTTGCGAGGAGGCAACAAAATTCCACCAAATATGCCGCGGGCCGTTAAGCGTCTCGCCGCCCAGCAACATCAGCCTTGCACCAGCTGGGCCAGCTTTGATGGTGATCGCATCGCCAGGGCGAAACACCATCATCTGACCCGATTGAAAGACGTCTCCTGCGACTTCAATAGAGCCGTCGGTAACATAGATCCCGCGATCCTCGTGGTTGTCGGGCATGGGCAATAATGCACCAGATTCCAGAATGGCATCTGCATAAAACATCTCGGAGAATGTTTTCGTGGGGGCACGTTCACCCCAGGCATTACCAAGAATAAGACGCACCTGTTTACCTTCACCTTCTATGAATGGAAGGGCTTCTTCTTTGTGATGCTCAAAGTCTGCATCCATGTCTTCGGCTTCTTCAGGCAAGGCCACCCATGTCTGAATGCCAAATAGGCTGCTAGGGCCTTTGCGAGTCTGTGCACTTGTGCGCTCAGAATGGGTCACACCATTGCCCGCGATCATCCAATTGACTTCGCCGGGATAAATCATTTGGTTGGTGCCAAGTGAATCCTGATGCTGAAACTCTCCCTTGTAGAGATAGGTCACTGTCGCCAAGCCGATATGTGGATGTGGACGCACATCGATCCCTTGTTCAGTGATAAACTCAGCAGGGCCCATTTGATCGAAGAACACAAATGGGCCGACCATTTGGCGTTTCGCTGATGGGAGTGCGCGCCGGACTTCAAAATCGCCGATATCGCGTGCTCTTGGTACGATTAGTGTTTCGATCGCATCGACGTCATCTGCTCCAGGGCAGCTTGGCTCAATTGATGGGTTCCAACTCATAACGTATTCCTTTCATCTTACTACGACGACCCTGTCATGGCGTGGGTCGTCAAAATCAATTGCTCAATCATGGCCTTCAACATCAGAGATTGCTGTTCGGCTTTCAGTGCACCATCGTCATCAAAGGCAGTAAACCCGTTTGATATAGCGACTTGGTTTGGAATCACAGTTACACCGATATTTCCTAACATCATGCGAAGTGGCACAAGCCCCCGCAACCCACCTAATGCGCCAGGTGCGACTGAACCCAGTGCGGCAACTTTGCCGTTGTATGCCCAAAGAGGTTGTTCATTTTCCGTATGCGGGCGCGATATCCAGTCCAATGCATTTTTCAGTAGTGGCGAGAATGAACTATTATATTCAGGGGATGCTATGAACAGCCCGTCATGTTCGACAAAGAGTTGTTTTAAACGTTTTGCATTGTCGGGAAGGCCTGTGTCACCTTCAAGATCACCATCATAGATAGGCATCTCGAAGTCTTTTAGATCTATAAGGGTGACCTCGGCCCCTGCTGCTTTAGCGGTACTCGCAACCAAGGCTGCGAGCTGTTTGTTTGTCGACGCTTTCCGCGCACTTCCGGCGAACATAAGAATTTTAGGCATGATTTTAACTTTCAGGTTAAGGTAAGGAGGCCGTACTAGGTCTTCAAGATTTGTGGAATAAAACTGTCGATGATTGGCAGTTTACGCAAAGCGAATGGACCGCTGCCTTGAAGGGTGACTGCAACTGCAAGAAGCACCAGCAATAATGGGAACTCCCAACCTCCACCTTCTGAGTTGAACACCCAGCCGTTGCCTGCATGAGCCCAAAGCGCACCCAGTAACAGTGGTATCGAGAAGAGTGAAGCTAAGCGCGAATAGAGGCCCAGAAGAATAGCTGTACCACCTGCTATTTCTGCGAAGATCGTCAGGTAGGCTGCGATTGCTGGCAGCCCGAGGTTTGCAAAATATCCGACCGTGCCAGGGATGGTGAAAACCAATACTTTCAATAACCCATGGGACAAAAGAATGCCGCCGAGAGATAAGCGTGTAATTAGTGCGCCATAGTTTGTGTTAGTTAGCTGTGTCATTGTGTTTCTCCAGATGTGTATTTGTTGTTCTGAAACTTATATTGCATGTTTCTATTAAGTTGATAATACTGACTTTAAGAATATAACTCATTCCATTAGGTTGATAGTATAAATGGACCATGTATCGCGCGTTGGCGTCTTCATCGCCGTTGTTAAGGCTGAAAGTTTCGCAGGTGCAGCACGTTCTTTAGGCATTACCAGCTCGGCGGTGTCCAAGCAGATCCAAAACCTTGAGCAAGATTTGCAGGTCAAGCTTCTCCATAGAACAACACGAAATGTCTCAGTTACTGAAGAAGGAGCCGTTTATTATGAGCGTGCGGCGCGGGCTTTGGATGATTTACAAGAGGCGCAGGAGCAAATATACGAATTGAAATCGCGCCCTAGAGGGCGATTAAAGGTTAGTTTTCCGCAGAGCTTAGGGACAAAATACTTTGGTCAAGCGATTGCGTCTTTTGCGGCGATGTATCCAGAAGTCGAATTAGACGTGAGCCTAGATGAGCGCTTCGTCGATATCGTAAATGAAGGTTTTGATCTTGCGGTGCGTATTGGGTCGCTCAAGGACACGTCGCTTATTGCGCGACGCATGGCGTCTTGCCCTTTTGTGATATGTGCAAGCGTCGGTTATCTCGAAACACACGGCACCCCTCAAGAACCAGACGATCTTGTACATCACAATGTTTTGGCGTTCACGGGAAACAGCGGGCTACACGAATGGCGTTATCAAGATGGCGCTGGCCAGATCGGTCAGGTCAACTTAGGTGGAAACTTAAAGGCAGACTCCGGCGATATCTTATGCAGCGCAGCATTGAAGGGCGTTGGCATCGCTATTCTTCCGATCTTCTATGTCGCTGAGCACCTCAAAAACCAAGAACTGCACGCTGTGGTGACTGATTATATCACATCGCCCAAGCGTGACATCTACGCAGTGTTCCAACCAAACCGCTTCCAATCCACTCGGCAGCGGTTGTTCGTCGATCATCTGATTTCAACCTGCAAACAGCTTCCATGGGAAAACTGAAGCACCAACCATGCAAATGTGGAAATCGTATGCGCGGATGAAATCCAATATCCAATTTGTAAGATCGCCGTGGCTATGTCTGAGACCGATGTAACGACTGAATGTAACAACCTATAAACCCAGATGCGGACATTGAGATATCTGCAAGCAATTTGGCCCAACCAATGTCGGCTATGGGCCGCTCGTGCCGTGCGGCCCAAAGATTTAGATTTCAATGGCCTCTGAAATCGTCAAAGCATCTTCCAATTCAACGCCGAGGTATCGGACAGTGCTGTCCATCTTGGTATGCCCCAAAAAGAGCTGTACGGCACGTAGGTTTCCAGTCTTCTTATAAATCTGGGTAACCTTTGTCCTTCGCATTGAATGGGTGCCGTAGGCCGTTGGTTCCAAGCCGATGGACTTAACCCAATCCCTGACTATCCGCGCATACTGGCGCGTTGAAATATGCCGTCTCGCGTGAAAGCGGCCAGGCCAAAGATACTCCGACCCGATCATCAGCGGATCGTCCATCCATTTTGCAACCGAAGCTCGTGTGCCCTCAGAAATCTCGAACCGAACTGGCTTTTGGGTTTTGCTCTGCATAACGGACGCTCGGTCTTTGATCTGTCCGGCCGCTATCACATCGACGGCTTTCATCCGCACGAGATCGCATCCCCGCAATTTGCTATCGATGGCCAAATTGAACAGAGCCAGATCGCGATGGCTCTCCGCCAATTCGAGCCGCACGCGGATCGCCCAGACATGCTTAGGTTTGAGCGGGAGTTTCTGACCGACGATGCGGCCTTTGTTCCAAGCGGGCCGAAACGCCCTAATGGCAGGTAAGTTAGGTGTTTGCATGATTGATTCTCCAATCCTCCATGCCCACCCACAACGACAACCCGACGTTGACTGGGCAGTATATCATGAACTATTCAAAAGCGGCGAAAGTTTGGAACCATCGCCCAGACCGACCACCATTGACAGGTGCCTAACTCGCAAGAGCTGCATGCCGCGCTTGTCACTTTCGGCCCATTGCTGCCTTTCGAGTACAATTAAATTGCAAGGCTGTAATTTCCCGAAAGCAGACATTGCTCAACAATCGTGTGTCTGTATTACCTCAACTTCTGCTACGCGGACAAAGCGGTCATTCACCAAAACTAAACTTCGTTGAACTCTTGAGGGAAGGTTTTGACCGAAACTGCTTTAATATCCCTAGCCACTAAAAATACTATCGATGTTTTCGATAATACTGATAAGCAAAGCCACGCCGCAAATCAGGATCGCCAACCAAAACATGTATTGCATAACAATTGCTGATGTGCCGAATCCCATAGCCAAATATGAAAGTCGGTGTGGTTCGTTTCGGTATAATCCTATACCGCCAAGTACGACCGCGATCCCAGCCACACAGAGCGCTGCAATTGTAAGTAATTGACTATTATCTTGTGGCGGCGGTGTTGGTTCTGGAGCTGGCTTCCCTGACAATGCACGTGCGGCCGATTGCTTAATATCGGCTGCAATCTCACCTATGACAGAACCGCTACTCTTCTCTTGCGGTTCAAAAAATGCAGAAAGTTGAATGAGGATGGCGACAAGACTTGCGACACCTAACAGGAACCCAATTAACCCAAATTTTGCAGATCTCTCTACGGTTATCTGTTGCATCGCAATACTCCTTCTACGTTCCACGTCGCTCAGATAAACGACAGGGATGGCCAAATTATGGCACCTGTACCTCCCCGCCAGTTGCCAAGGTCTGAGCCAGTAATAAGGACTCTTTACTGCCGTCGAACTGTTTTTGTATCCTCTATTATCTTAGTTTGGCAACGTCTGGTTGGCGATGAGGCGGTATGTGGTGGATTGGAGGACCAACTATGCATATACCAAATTTACCAGCAGTACAGCCAAAGCGCCTCGCCTGGAATAAAGGGCGCATAATCGGCCAAAAACTCCCGCTATTACCTAAGCACGTTTGGGCAATTCGCGTCAGATTGGAAATCGCTGAGAGGTTACGCGATCTAGCTTTGTTTAATATGGCTATAGATAGCAAGCTAAGAGGATGCGATCTTGTAAAATTGAAAGTTACAGATGTCTATTCGGCGGGGCAAATGAAAGGACGTACCTCAGTGCTTCAGAGTAAAACGCAAAAGCCAGTTCGTTTCGAAATCACGGATGGTACGCGTAAGTCGATCTTAAGATGGCTTGATGATCCATTGATGGTGGGGTCTGAATTTCTTTGGCCAGGACGGTTTCAAAAGCCTCTTCATATCTCAACTCGGCAGTATGCCCGTCTTGTTCGGGGTTGGGTTGAATCAATCGGCTTAGTACCAAGTGCCTACGGAACGCACACGATGCGGAGAACCAAAGTGTCTCAAATATATAAGAAAACTGGAAATCTACGTGCTGTTCAATTATTGCTAGGGCATACAAAGATGGACAGTACGGTTAGATACTTGGGTGTCGAGTTAGAAGATGCTTTGGCAATTTCAGAAGCCACAGAAATATGATAGCCTGGGCCGACTTCACTGTCGGTCCATTGCTGCCGTTAGACTGCTGTAAAGTTGCAGTAGTGTGATTTCCCGAAAGCAGACATTGCTCAGCAATCGTGTCTCTGTAACGCCTCAGCTTCTGCTATGGGGACAAAGTGTGAATTCGCTGCAACTGCGCCAAAGGCGGCTTTGGAGCGAATTCGTTGCTACCGATGCGCTATTCTAAGTCGACGCCAGTTAGTCTGCGCATGGCTTGAAGAAACAAGCCGAAGGGCCGACTGATAATCAGCATCAGCAAAGCGGTTGAGGCAAGCAACGTGCCAATCTCGGTCACGTCCGCCCCGACGATCCATAGTGTCAGCCCATAGACTGGCAATTGAAACGTAAGGAATGCCACCCCATCGATGAGGGACTTGCTCCAAGAGACAGTTGGCTTGGTTATTGCGAAAAACCAATCGCGCCATGCACCGTACGGCCGTCCCGTGAAGATCATCATCGGGATCATGACAAGCCGGGTCTTCAAGACTGCAGCTGGTTCCATTCCGGCGACATAAAGCTCGGTAAATGCCGCCAGAATGGTGAAAAAGAAGATCGTCGAGAGGGTGTCAACAAGTGTCAGGCGCATCTCATTATTCCTGCGGGAAAGCTCCGCCCTGTTGTTTACGGGTTTCGACAAACGCCTCGATGTTGCTGGCAGCCGAAGCACCATGTTCAGGGTCTTTGAACTCGGCAAGGTTCTGGGTCCAGATGTCGGTCGCCCGCTGCGTAGACGTTTTAGCACCAGCTTCTGTCCACGCACCAAAATTCGTTAGGTCCGAGACAAGAGGCGCGTAAAACGCAGACTGATACCGATCCATCGTGTGCTGCGTGGCAAAGAAATGCCCCCCCGGATCAACCTCGGCCAAGGCATAAAACCCGATCTCAGCATCATTGCCCACGGGTTTCACACACAGTTCAGCCATTGTTTGCAGGGCTTCGACATCGTTGATGAATTTCTCATAACCGAAACTCAATCCTCCTTCTAACCAGCCCGCTGCGTGGACCGTCAGCGTGGCATTGGCCATCGCCCCGCCCCAAATCGCCATGTTCGTTTCGTTCGCGGCCTGCATGTCAGCAGCGTTTGATGCAGCCCCCGTCGCAGAACGCCAAGGCAAGCCGATGTGGCGTGCCAATTGGCCTGCGCCGATCTGCATTTTCACATGCTCAGGCGTTCCAAACGCCGGAGAACCTGATTTCATATCCACGTTCGAGCTGAACCCGCCGTAGCTTATTGGTGCACCTGCGCGGGTCAGTTGGGCCAATGTGATGCCAGTAAGCGCTTCGGCGTGCTGCAAGGTCAGTGCTCCGGCCACGGTGATTGGGGCCATTGCACCCGCCAAGCAGAACGGTGTGATGATGGTCATCTGGCCTGCGCGGGCAAAGTCGATCAAACCTTGGGCCATAGGAATATCTAGCAAGCGCGGTGAGTTCGAGTTGATAACCGTCGTGCCCCAAACCCCATCCGTAAAATCATCGTCTGATAGGTTCAGCGCCAAGCGGATCATCTCGAAACTGTCGTTCACCTGCTCCGATCCCCGGGCGTAGACAAACATCGGTTTGTCGCAATGGGTCAGTTGCGCACGCATCATCTCGTAATGACGAAACTGTATTGGGACGTCTTGAGGTTCAACACAGGGGCCAAGCATGTGGATCACGTCATAGGTCTGCGCCAACTTCAATGTCTCAACATAGGCCTCTAGATCACCCGGCCTGCGACCCCGATTAAGGTCGGTCGCATTCGGGCAACCCGCACCCGCCATGAACAACATCGCGCCGTTCTCATATGTCAGCGCGCGCTTGGGATTCGCGGCGCGCAAGCGAATGGACGCAGGCGCGGTTTGCAAAGCAGCGGTGACGATATCGCGCCCTATGAACACCATTTCATCCTCAACGCGTGCGCCTGCCTGTCGGAATATCATACGGGCCTCGGGCAGCAGCACCTTGATGCCCAATTCTTCAATCACCCGCAGGGCGGTGTTGTGGATGTTTGCGATCTCGTCGTCAGAAAACACGGCTTGGGGCTGAAACGGATGGCGCAGGTTCACATAATCCGTTGCGCGCACAGGCTTTCCCGCATCTGATTGCGCGCGACGGCGGCCACCTGACCGGCGTGGTTTGTTTTCATGAAGCATTTGTTTCCCCCATGGATGGATGATTTTACTGAAGGCAATCCAGTCGCTGCGAAACGATGATCCAACCTCTGCGTCGAGGACCTTACCGGTAAAGGCAAAGTAGTAATCGTCCAGCATTGACATGCGTTCTTCTATGGCCTCTTCGGGGTTCATCGCTAAATATCCCACTTGCGCAAAATACAGCACACGTGCGCGCACGACGGCTTCTTGGGGTAAATAGTCGAACCGCTCGAATAATGCGGCAATAACAGCGATCCGGTTGGCATCCTCGCCCCTAACCACCTTGAGCACGCGCTTGTCGAGGCGCGCCCAGTCCCGCACGGCCTGCTCCAGCGGTGAGTTGAAATTGTCCGGATTGGTCCAGACGGCAAAGAACGATAGCACGCCGTGATCCAGACTGTCTGCATGCTCCAGCACCTGTTTGATGCGCTTGCCGTTCACGGCGAACCATTCGTCCAGCAAACCGTCCAGCAATTCTTGTCGTGATTTGAAATGCCAGTAAAAACTGCCGCGACTTGCGCCCATGGATGTGGACAGCCGCGTGATCTGAACCGCATCAATACCCTCTTTCATAAAGCAGAGCATCGCAGCACGCAGCCAGTCAGCACGGCCTAATCGCGGCTTTGGGGTGGTTTCGGTGAGGATTTCTAACGTATTCATTTCGTCACCGTACAGGGTTGTTTGGCAGTATTCAATAGTGTATGATTTGCCTTGTTCAATTTGGGAGGATCGCTATGAAGATGTCGCAGCCAAGGGTCATGGAATGGGCCAATTCAACGTTCCAACCTCGCTTTGAACATGGAGATCAAGCCCAAGCCGCCCATCTATGTGGCACCGATGATGGCAGCAAATTGGGCGCGGGATTCGGCCGCCTAACCAAGGCATCGTTCGAATGGACCGTGCAGTATGATGAGATCATTCTTGTTCTGGAGGGGGAAGTCACCGCAATAACCGAAACGGAGACTTTGAAGGCTGGCCGTCGGGACACAATCTGGTTGCCCGCTGGAACACGTGTCACCTATCAAGCAGAAGATGCTTTGATTTTTTACGCGATCCAGCCTGCTGATTGGGCGCAACCAGACAGCACGGAAGGATAACAGGATCATGTCGATTATCTCGCGGCTGCCGCGCAATGACCAGACAAACGCCTGGAACACAATCCTGCCGCAACGCACGCCGCATGCGGCTTTGGCCACGGACATCAAGGCCGATTGGGTGGTTATCGGTGCAGGATATGCTGGTTTGGCGGCTGCACGCCAGTTGGCACACAACCGGCCCGACGATAGCATTGCGTTGGTTGAGGCAGGTGTGTGTGGCGAGAACGCCTCGGGGCGAAACTCGGGATTCATAATTGATTTACCGCATACGACATCTTCTAACCTTGATCAGTTGGAAGGGTCTCATCGCTACTTGCGCCTTGCGCGGGCCGCGACGGCAGCACTGGAAAAAAATGTCAACGACTTTGATATTCAGTGCGATTGGTCACGGGACGGAAAATACCATGCGGCTGTAACACCTGCAGGATCGCAAGCCATGCTTGAGCCCTATGCGGCAGAGTTAACGGCTTTGAATGAACCCTTCGAATGGGTTGAGAAGGACGCCCTTGCAACCAAGTTGGGGACGACGCATTTTCACCGTGCGCTCTATACACCCGGATGTGTGTTGATGAACCCTGCAGCACTGACGCGTGGGCTGGCGGATACGCTGCCTGAAAATATTTTGATCTTCGAGAATTCTCCCGTGACAGCGATGGATTACTCGAACGGTGTGCGCGCAACCACGCAGGGTGGATCAATCACCGCCCCGCGTATGATATTGGCCGCAAACGGGTTCAGCGACCAATTCGGCTATGGCAAGAATACCTTTGTCCATCTGGCCCTTTGTGCCAGTCTGACCCGCCCTTTAACGCCTGATGAACAAGCGGCATTTGGCGTTGATCAGCCTTGGGGCCTGACGCCTGCAAACGGGTTTGGCGGCATTACAATGCGCTATACAAATGACCGTCGCATACTGATCCGACAAGATATCAAGGTTGCCATGGGGCAGGACTTCAAGTCGCAAAAAACGGATGCTATCGGGCGGAACCACAAGGCCCTGATGGATGCCCGCTTTCCCAAATTAAGCGATGTTGCATTCGAAAGTTCATGGGTCGGATACGTCTGCATGTCGCGCAACGGTGCACCAGCGTTTGGCGAATTAGACCCCAATATTTGGATGGCGGCGTGCCAAAATGGGATCGGCGTAACAAAGGGCACAATCAGCGGCATGCTTATTGCCGACAAAGCCTGTGGTGTCGTGAACCCGCTGATCAACGACATTGAGGCTCTTGGTACGCCCACTCAGTTATCACCGCGTCCGTTGGTTGAGGTCGGCGCAAGAGCCACAATCGGATGGGAAGTTTGGAAAAATCGCGCTGAGGCCTAACTGGCCTATGTTGTTCACCAGACAGCTTTGTGAAGGTTTGTGTCCAATCATCGCATGATGAAGGAGCGGACGTTAGCTGCATTGCAGAAAGTTGGTAGTTTGGGCTCCTACCGACTGCTCGCTGCGCACCGCGCGCATGTCTGCTATCGGGAAGCAGCCAAGACTTTGCAAAGGGTGCTTTCTGCGCACAGCCGCCATTGGAGCTGACCGCAGCGAAGGTCCGGAACTTGCCCTTAGTGGGAAAATATCGCAGTGCAGAAACTGGGATTATGGACACAAAGAATGAATTCATGCCCGGTCATCGACGAGCGCATGAGGTCCCAGATCTTCACAAAATCGCTTTCTAGTTCCAGCGTTAGAAATGCCGTACTAAATTTCCGTACCACCATGATTTAAAACAACCATTCCCTATCTAGAAAGTCGTCACCGAACAAAAAAGGCGACTTTCTAGTTCCAGGGTGCAAAAGTCGCTGCAATTATGAGCGTTTGAAGCATCGGAGATGGGCACCAGCCTTATTATTATGGCGCTCTGGAACGCTGGTAGAATTTGCAGAGTTTGGTGTCCCAATACTAGCCAAATGGCATTTGAAGCCTGTTTTAAGCCTTTTTGAAGGACACCCGTCAAATCTGCCCAGGACGCGGCACACCGTCACAAAATTCCTTGTTTATAGGGTTCTTGAATCGCCCCGAGTTTGTCGGAGACCATCAACTTAAGTAAGGATGATGGTTATGACAAAAAGCAAAATGGCAAATCGTTACTCGCCAGAGGTGCGCGCGCGGGCGGTCCGGATGGTGTTCGAGCATCAAGGCTCATATGAAACGCAGGCGGGCTCGATAGCGGCCATTGCACCCAAGATTGGCTGTATTCCCCAGACCTTGAGCGGATGGACCAAGCAGGCCGAGAAGGACAGTGGCAGGCGCGATAGCGTGACCACTGAAGAACGTGATCGTATCAAAGCGTTGGAACGTGAGAACCGAGAGCTGCGCCAAGTGAACGAAATTCTCCGCAAGGCGTCAGCTTATTTTGCGCAGGCGGAACTCGACCGCCCACTGAAGCGATGATCGCCTTCATTGAGGATCAGCGCATTGTTTGCGACGTCTTGTTCGATCTGCAGGGTGTTGCCGATTGCGCCGTCAACATATTACCACCGTCTGGCATGCCTCATTGATCCGTCCAAAGCTTCGGTGCGGCATTAGCGGGATACGGAGCTGCGTCCCGAGATTAAACGTGTCTGGGATGAAAACTACCAGCTCTACGGCGTTCGTAAGGTGTGGCATCAGATGAAGCGTGAAGGCTTCGAGATGGCCAGATGCACGGTTGAAGGATTGATGAAACAAATTGGTATCCGTGGTGCGGTGCACGGAAAGGTTGTCAAAACAACGGTCTCGGACACATCTGTGCCCTGTCCACGCGATAAGGTGAACCGGATCTTCCGGGCCCCTGCGCCGAACCTGCTTTGGGTCAGCGGTGTCCACTTGGCAGGGTTTTGTTT